>JAEEGG010009403.1_pt1 | contig 21885 bp, 22 predicted proteins | sample 9134161 | NCBI WGS metagenome assembly JAEEGG01 (sample SAMN16246543, study PRJNA631951) | gut metagenome | biome: gut microbiome; feature: rumen; material: CR-attached | host: Bos | place: Iran: Karaj | collected 2018-10
TTTTAATAAATCCACAGAATTCTTTCATGATGTCCGTGTTTATTGAATAGTAGTGCCACTTGCCTTCTTTTCTGTCGTTAACCAGTCCCGAATCTACCAGTATCTTCATGTGATGAGAAAGAGTGGGCTGAGTAATATCGAACTTTTCAAGAAGTTTGCATCCGCACTTCTCCTGATCAGAAAGCATCTTAACGATTTCCATTCTGTTGGGATCACCAAGAGCCTTGCATACCAATACTTCATCTAATTTAGCCATAATCCCCTCCTAACATTGATATTCGTCTATGTGTTGATAGTAACATATACATAGATACCTGTCAATGTATTTTTTCAAAAAATAAAATTATTTCTGAAAGCTCACGCTAAAGCAGTTCATGCCATCCTTTCTGGCATATTTCAGCGTCCCATGGTGTTTTTCCATGATCTTTCTTGCAATAGCCAGGCCAAGCCCCGTTCCTCCATCCGTTTTGCGGGTTTCATCGCCGCGAGAGAATTCTTCAAACATTCTGGGGACAAACTCCGCGTCAATGGCCGTCCCGTCATCCAAAACCTCGATGAGCGTTTGTCCTTCTTTCCTCATAAGCCTTAATACTATGTTTTTGCCCGTTTCATTGTATTTATTTGCATTTGAAAGAAGATTTCCGATCACCCTCCCGAAGAGTTTTTCATCAATTCTCTCCATGCATGGCTCCTCCGGAATCTCTATCTCAAATTCCTTCCCAGTCGCCGTGATCTCCTCGTAAAACTCAGCGCAAATCCTCCGTACGGTTTCGCAAACGTCGCGCTCCTCCAGATTCAGCTGATAGCTGTCGCTTTCGAGCTTTAGGCTTGTACTCATGTCCTCCGTCAATGCTTTGATCCGCTCAACCTTCGCGTCAATTGTGCCATAATAATCGGAAATCTTTTCCTGTGCAACCAAGCCCTCCTTCAACGCACCTATGCTACTCTTGATGGAAGCCACGGGATTTTTTATGTCATGAGCCAATTCTAACAGCATCTGGTTCCTGCGCTGTTCCATCCTTCGTTTCTCGTCTTCGCTCTCCTTTAATTTCTTCGCCATTCGGTTAAACTTGTCACAGATCTCTGCAAATTCCTTGTCCACGTTGTCATCCAAAACTATGTCCCGCTCACCCTTACTCACCTCATCCATGCCTTCCGTAAGGTGACGAAGCGGTTTCTCAATATGTCTTTTTAGATAAAAACTGATCGCAAGCACCTCAATGAAAAATAGCGCAAGCAAAGCAAAAAAGATCCAGCTTCCACCGGCCTTGTCCATGTCTATCGTAAATTGATACGTAGGAATCTCAGCCGGATAAATGACTAAAAAAATCCTCTGCGGTTCCCCGACACACCGCACGCAGGCCACGTACTCTTTCTGCTCACCCAAGTCGTAGGTTCGAAACGTCACACCATACTGATCATAATCCATCATCCCCAACTCGAGGAACTTTGCAAGTTCTTTCAAGGAATACTGATTTCTCTCCTGCTTACGTTCCCCATAAGCCTTGATCACGGTACCGTCTTCATTTAACTCCTCAATCCAGCCTCCAACGTTTTTTAAGGCTTCCAGATTCTTTATACTTCCATCCTTCTCCACGATCGCCTTCGGATATATATTTCTTGCGTTCCCATTGCCCACAAACGTCAAAAATAAAACGACCACGCCAAGATAAAGCACGACAGACAGCGTAAGGAAAAGCACGTAGCTCTTTACCAGTCTGGAAAAGATGCTCTTTTTTCGTTTTTTTCTCTCTTTCATCACTTTCTATTCCTTCTCAAAACGATATCCCAGCCCTTTGACCGTTTTGATGACCGTTGCGCCCCCGGCCACGTTTTGGAGCTTATTTCTAAGGTTACTGATATGTACCATTATGGTGCTGTCATCCGCTATGTAATCATTCTCCCACGCATATTCAAAGATCTGTTGCTTCGTAAATATCCTTCCGGGATGCGTCATCAAAAGCTCCAAAATCCGATACTCCGTCCCCGTGAGTTCAATGGGTTCACCATTTCCGGTGACGGATCTTGCCGATAGATCAAGCTCAATGCCAAATGCCCGGTAGGTTCTTCCCCGTTCTTCCTGATAATCATAATTCCGTCGAAGCTGCGCTTTTATTCTGGCTACAACCTCCATGGGATTAAAAGGCTTTGTTATGTAATCATCCGCCCCAAGCTCTAATCCCAGGATCTTGTCATAATCCTCGCTCCTTGCCGTGATCATGATTGCAGGGACGTGACTGGTTTCCCGTATCTTCCGCAGTACGCTAAAACCATCCAGTCCAGGCATCATGACATCCAGAAGTACCATGTGCGGTTTCTCCGTTTTAAACAGATCTACGGCTGCCATTCCATTATCAGCCTTGATCAGCCGGATCCCCTCTTTGTTCAAAAACAGCTCAAGGGAATCCAAAATTTCCATTTCGTCATCTGCGCCCAACACAACATATTCCATGTATTTACCTCACGTAATCTGCAAGCACTTCTGCCAAAGGCCGTTCAAAATCATCAGACAAAAGCGCATCTCTGTTCTGTATCGCCATGATATATTCTAGCGCAATTCCTCGAAAATCACAATACATTCTCCAACCTGATCATTTCTTCCATTATATTGCTCCTCCTTACGTTCATTTCTCTTTAGAAGATCAGGAAAGCTGCGCATACACCTGAGAAAATGTTAGCGATCATATGAATGATCCAGCTCGGAAGGATGGAGCCGTCTGCATTCTTCTCATTGACATATCCCATGAACCATGCAATTACGGTAGTAAATGCCAGAATGATCACTGTCTTAACAGCGCCTACAAGGTTAAAAAACATCACTGCATGAAGCAATCCGAACAGGAGTGCCTGAATACCATTGGCAACCGGAAACCTAAGCTTATTTTGCATTCTCTTTAATAAAAATCCTCTGAACAGAATTTCTTCCGGCAATGCCGTGTTAAATGCCGCATAAACAAGGATTGCAGGGATTGCCGCAAATCCAAGCCCGGAAAAATCTGACGTAGCCGTTTCAATTCCTTTCACGATCCATAAAGAATAAGCACCCAGAAGAAGAAAAGCCACAATAACGACAATGGTCATTACAACGATTTTCATGCCGCCCGCAGGTTTTTTCAGACCAATCCACTTACCGAAGCCCTGCTTTTTCCTTGCAGTAATCAGCCACCAAATAAAAGGAATTGCACTGAACAACAAAATTTCCACCACGCTGCTTACAACCTTGCTCACAAAAAGTTCCATCATAACATACCTCCGACTCATATCTTTCTTCCCTTACGGGTCTTTTTATTTTTTGAAGCTTTGCGCTTCCTCGTTTCTATGATATGAGTGTAATCCTCGCAGTTTCAGATAACTTAAATCCAACCTAAAGATAACCTAAAGAAATCGTTTTTTGAGCACAACAATGGCGAGCCTATTTAGGACTCGCCATTGTTTTTCACAATTCCATGGATTGTCCAGCATCGCCAGGAATTCTTCCTGAGTAAATCCCCACTTTCCATCTATTTTCGATGCAGTGGCTATTCCATCATACAGATAATTGATGTTTTTCAACGAATTTTCAACGAATTTTTCAAAATACGCTATCTAAAATTATAAAACCGCCTAATTGCATACCAGTGTCCGCTCCAATGCCTCCATGGCTTCATACTCCTCTGGTGTATTGCAGCCGCGTATTAAAAGCTCTGCACCTGAAAAAGGAACCGTTTGATACCCCACTTTGTCATATAGTGACATCACGGAATGCCTTTCCTCCGCTAGTAACCTTTCGCATTCCCCGGACAGTCGCCTGTCTATGACGGCCACCAAGGGCTGAACCCTCCCATTGCAGGTTGCCACGGTGATCCCATGGTCGTGACACGCCAACAATCGCTCCAAAAAAGCTTCCGGAATCAAGGGCGTGTCCACTGCCAACACCAAAACGTGCTCCTGCCTGGCCGCGCAAAGCCCGGCATGAATGCCGGACATGGGGCCTTTCCCAGGAAATAAGTCTGCAACGTTCCTTGCGCCGCTCACCTCACCCTGATACCCTGAAAGCATGACATCGCGTATTCCCAGCTGACTAAGCTTGTCCGTCAGGATCCTGACAAAGCTTTTTCCATCAATAAGCAGATCCGCCTTGTCACTTCCCATGCGGCTGCTCTTTCCTCCTGCAAGTATGATTGCTGAATATTCCTTCATTTTACTTCTATCCTCACCACATGCTTCACGTCGCGCCGCGCATTCTGATCGCTAAAGACAAGAAGCCGTGCTTCACCATTCTCAATCCATAGCCATGCCTGGTCGACCTCCTCGACCTTCACCACAGCGCTATAGGCATCATCCGACGTCAGGATCACTTCGGAGAAGCCGGAAGTCCCCGTGACATCCGAAAGGCGTACGCCCTCTCCACTCACGGTTTTTTCTTCGCCCTTTCTATTGAAAATCGTCCCGGAGAACGCGGAGAGCTCCAACTGATCCAGCCGGAGCTTGCGGCTTTTACCGTCTTGAACCATCAGCACCTCACCGGCCTCCGTCTTCTCTCTCTTATTTAGATAGAAAACGGCGAGCAGCATTGTCACCAATCCCAGTATCAGAATTGCCGCTAGCAGTATCTTTTTGTGTTTCATTTGCTTATTCCTCCATCTCCTTGTTGTCTTGAAAAAGATTGGTTGCACGCAGTCTTCCGTACAATATCCCGGCCAGGTATCCACAGATTCCTCCGCTGGTCGCGGCAACGCTTAAATATACGGCCAGCGCCAGCCCCGGTAAATGAAAGACCAACAGATCCGCGCTCAGCGCTGCAATCATGGATGCCAGCACGTTCGCAAAAAACAATCGAACCGTCAGGTCTCCCTTCCTGCCTCTTCGCAAGGTTACCATCAGGTCAATCGCGACTCCCGGCAAAATATATCCTATAGGTGCTAAAATCCCCATGCTGCCTACCATTCCAAAAGCCAGGGCCAAAACGCTTTGCACGGCACCCATCAAGGTGGCACTCCATTTTTGCCCAGTGATGCCTGCAGCGACCACCAAAAACATCAGGGAAAATGCCGTGGAAATGCCTCCCGGAATATGAAGTGCATCCGTGATCACGTTGGAAAACGGACCAATCAGTTTTTTCGTAAAAAGACCCAGTGTACAACAAAGTGCGAGAAAAATGGTGTTTTGAAGCTTCATATGACGATTTCCTCCCGCTTCCATCCACTCATTTTACATTTTTTTAATCCAAACCGCGCAAACCTTATACTCCGGTATCCGGGCAAATTCATCCAATGCAGCGTTGGTCAGCACGTTCACCGGGGAATCTTCAAAGTGGAAGGGCATCCATGTTTCCCCTTCAGATACCTTTCTTCCCACCCTCGCCGTGGCCGTGATTTCACCGCGCCTGCTGCCGACCCTGATCCGTTCGCCGTTTGCTATGCCGAGGCGCTTCGCATCGCGGTAATTCACCTCAATGAAGCCTTCGCCTGAAAGATCCACAAGTCCCGGCGCGCGGCTTGTCATGGCTGCCGCATTATAATGATACAGGATGCGTCCGGTCATCAGAATCAGCGGATATTCCTCATCCGGCAATTCTCTGGACGCCTGATACTCCGCAGGATAAAAAAGTGCTTTCCCCCTTGCCGGCTGCCCCACGTGCATGATGGGCGTGCCGGGATGCTCCGGACTTGGGCAGGGCCATTGAAGACCGCCTACTGCATCCAGCCTTTCGTGGCTGATTCCACGGAAACTTGGCGTAACCTGAGCAATCTCTTCCATGATTTGGGCAGGTGTCATATGCTTTTGCGGATATCCCATGGCATTCATCAGATCGATCAGTATTTCCGTATCCGGGCGCATTTCTCCCTCCAACGTAACTGCCTTGCGCACACGCTGAACCCGCCGTTCCGTATTGGTAAAGGTTCCCTCTTTCTCCGCAAAGCTGATGCCAGGAAGGACCACGTCCGCATACTTTGCCGTCTTTGTCAGGAAAAGATCCTGTACCACCAAAAACTCCAGGCTTTCCAATGCTTTCTCTATGTGATGTGTATCCGGATCCGACACGATCGGATCCTCGCCGCAGATATACAGCCCCTTGATTTTCCCTTCAATGGCAGCAGGGAAAACATCCGTAGCCTTCAGCCCAGGCAAAGGATTTAAGGTTACGCCCCAGGCCTTTTCAAACTTCGCCCTCACCTCAGGATTATCCACCTTTTGATAGCCGGGATAATCCGTAGGCTGCGCCCCCATGTCGCAGGCACCCTGTACGTTATTCTGCCCGCGCAACGGATTCACGCCACAGCCGCTCCGCCCGATCTTACCGCAAAGAGCCGCCATGTTTGACATACTCATGACACCCTCCGTCCCGGTAGAGTGCTCCGTAACGCCAAGGCAATAGATAATGGGCGCCTTCTTAGCAGTTGCATACATTCTGGCCGCTTCCACCAGCTGATCCGGATCTATGTGGCAAATCTCCCCCACACGCTCCGGCGTATAGCTTTCCACCATGCGTTTTAATTCTTCAAAACCTTCGGTATGCTCCTGCACGTAAACCTCATCAAACAGCTTCTCCTGAATCATCACGTGCATCATGCCATTTGCAAACGCCACGTTTGTTCCGGGCCGGAGCTTTAGATGAACGTCCGCCATCTTCGTCAGTCCAATACTTCTCGGATCCACCACGATCAGCTTCGTTCCGTTTCTTACAGCCTTGCGAATCTGCATGCCAACTACGGGATGCGCCTCCTCTGGGTTAGAGCCTACCAAAAGGATACAATCAACGTCCTGCGTTATGTCCGCGATGGGATTTGTCATCGCTCCGGAACCAAGGGTTTTCGCCAAGCCCGTAACCGTCGCGGAATGGCAAACTCGCGCACAGTTATCCGTATTGTTTGTGCCAAAGCAGGTCCGAACCATCTTTTGCACCATGTAAATGTCTTCATTGGTAGAGCGCGAGCAGGCAAAACCTGCCAATGAGTCTGCGCCATACTGCTCCTTCAGGGCAAGGAAATGACGTGCCGTATAGGAAATGGCCTCATCCCAGGACACTTCACGAAAGCTTCCCGTGGCACGATCCTTTATCAAGGGCTTTTTTAACCTGTCATTTGCATGTACAAAATCAATGCTGCCAAAGCGGCCTTTAACGCAAAGAAGTCCATGATTGGACGGACCGTCCGCCGGCTCCGCATTCACAATCTGCTGATCCTTGACAATGAGGTTTAGCTGACAGCCCGTAGCACAATGGGGACAGGTTGTCCTGACCCTCTTCACTTCCCAGCTTTGATAGCCGGCTTCCCGTTTCGTTGTCAAGGCACCCGTCGGGCAGACATTGGCACAATTTCCACAAGTTTCGCAGCCGGATGTCTTGTAATTCTTTCCAAAAGGCGTTTCCAACACATGCGTCGTCCCGCTTCCCCGATTGCCAAGCACTCCGTTCCCCACAAGCTCCTGACAGGCGCCGATACAGCGCTGACAATGAATGCATTTATTTGGATCGTAGCTCAGATATGGATTGTCCTCCACTAGGGGGTATCTTCTTTTACTCTCCCTGCCAGAGCCCTGATAACTCGATCTTTTTACTCCATAGCGATTACAAAGTGCCTGTAGTTCACACCTTCCATTAGCCGGGCAGGTCATACAATCCTGGTCGTGATTGGACAGGATCAGGTTCAACATTTCCCGGCGATATTTTGTAAGACGCGGACTCTCAGTGGTAATGACCATTCCATCCTCTGCCTTCGTGCGGCAAGCCGGCAACAGGCTATCATAACCTTCCACCTCCACCACACACAACCGGCAGGATCCGATGTCGGATACATGCTCCAGATAGCACAAGGTAGGAATGAAAATCTTATGATCCCTGGCAAGCTTCAGAATGGTGACGCCCGCTGGAGCTGAAATCACCTTTTGATCCATAGTAACGGTAATCCTATCACTCATCTCCTCGTCCCCCTTTCTGCGCTCCGCATCCAAAATGATCACATCTCAGGCATCTGGATGACTCTCTCAATGCTTCCTCTTCCGTCATGGAAATTTCCACGGGCAGGAAGGACTCCTTGCGCTCAAAGGGATCTAATTCCTCGAGCTCTGCCCGCCCTGTTGGAATACAGGGATTTTGCATGGCGCTTGGCGTCACAATCACCTGTTTCATCTTATGATGATACCCTAGATATTCATCAATATTGAATGCCGCCACCTGCCCTGCAGCAATGGCATTAATGGCAGTAGAGGGACCCGTCACGCAGTCTCCGCCGGAAAAAACGCCATCCAAATCCTTTACCATGGTCGTCTCATCTGCCAAAATCCTGCCCCTTGCCACCGGTATGCCGGCTGCTTCAAAGGCGGCCACGTCGCACCGTTGTCCCACGCCAAGAATGAGATAGTCACACAGAAAACGATACGGATATCTGCTGGAATGCTCCGTTTTGATCAATCCAAAATCATCATATTCTCCCACGATTTCCGGCTGAAGCCAAATGGCACGCACTGCCTGCGTCTCAGGATCTGCCTCGATATTCAAAAAACTAAGCAGGGTCCGGAACCTCACGCCCTCCTGCATGGCGCCGATTCGTTCTTCTTCCAGCGCCGTGTAATCATCCCTCTTCCTGGTAAAGACGTGCACGGACTTTGCCTTAAGCCGTACTGCCGTGCGCGCAGCGTCCATTGCGACGTTTCCTCCTCCGATCAGCGCTACCCGCTTCCCGCTCAGATCCGGAGCCTTACCGCCTGCAACCAATTGCAAAAAATCCGCCGCCGGAATCACGTTTTTCGAATCAGCACCATCTACAGGCATCCGATTGCCAAGCTGGGCACCCAGTCCCAGATAAACCGCATCCGAAAGGTTTCTGATCTCTTCGAAGGATATGTCCCTTCCCACCTTGGTTTGATATCGTACCTCAATATCTCCCGCTGACAAAATGGCCTTGATGTCTTCGTCAAGCCTCTCCTTGGGCAAACGATATTCCGGGATCCCGTAACGCAGCATCCCCCCGAGCTTCTCATGTTCTTCATATATCGTAATGCCATGACCCATTTGTGCGAGATAATATGCCGCCGTCAAACCGGAGGGACCCCCGCCGATGATGGCAACTTTTTTCCCAGTTTTTGGATTCTTCTCCGGCACCGGCACTTGATCCGCGTGAATGGCATCCACCGCATACTTCTTCAACCCGCGGATGTTGATCGCCTCATCGATCATGGCCCGCCGGCACTTTTTCTCACAGGGATGCTCGCAAACCATGGCGCACGCCGTGGGAAAAGGATTTCTCTCACGGATTTTTTGAACGGCGCCTGCAAAATCCCCGGCCTTGATCAGTGCAACGTAGCCCGGCACGTCCACGTGAGCCGGACACAGCGAAATACAGGGAATGGTCTGCGTCACGTTCTCACTGCAGCAATGGTTTTCCACGTGGCTCGCATACTCATCGCCAAACTCCTTTAAGCTGTCCAGGATCAGCTGGGCTGCGGAAATGCCCACCACGCAATCAGCCGTCTCGGCAATCATGCGACATGTTTCCTCCAGCTTTGGAATGATTTCACCCGTCGCCGTTCCATTCAAAATTGCCTGTAGCATACGCTCCACTTCCACAAGTCCGTCCTTGCAGGGCACACATTTCCCGCAGGACTGATTCATGGAAATCTGCAACAGTGACCGATACAATGCGATCGGGCACATGCCTGGCGGATAGGAGCTCATCCTCGATCGAAACTTGTGCAAAACTATGTCTACCCGTTCCCCCATATTTCTCTTACTGGCCAGTTTTCTCATATGCTTCCCCTTTACTTATCGCTATGCCATGTTCCCTTTTCATAAAACAAGTATTTCGTAGTATGACTACAGTTATATTTTACCCTAAATTGGCCTATATTTCCACTCATTTCTCATAAGCATGCAATAATTTTCACTAGGCAAAGCAAATTATAAAACCAAGAGATTTTGCGACCTATAAATCAAACACATAAAAAACCGATGCAGTTACTTGCACCGGCTTTGGGGGGACTTATTCGACCACTCCCATTTTTTTACCAATGTCTTTTCTGTAAAAGACATAATTTCCACCATCATCTTTTAGCAAACCATAACTAGCCTTTTCCGCATTAGTCAAGTCGCTTCTGTATTGCTTTCCGTTAACAGTAATAAACACAAAATTATCCAAAATGTTATTGCTTATTTCTCTTCCCGTTAATTTGGCCGCCATATAATTTGAATAATACTTTGCATCCCCTTCTTCTTTTTCTGCATCTGCTTACCCCTAACATCGCTATAAACCGAAATTTTCCATATCCCTCAATCATTTTCAAAATAAACCGTGGCAATCTCTCTGGTTGGCCAAAAAGCACACAGATGAAGTTTGGTTACCCTGCCCACGAAAGGTTGAAAATGTTCAATCAAAATCGGTAATGCTTTCTGTATTGTTTCCTTTTCATCTATCATGATTGTACAGTGCGGCGTCCAGGGAAACTTTTCCTGTGTCTCTGTTTGAATCGCCTGACGCAGGTTCAGAAGTCCAGCCGGATTCATGTCCGGAGCAGCATAAAGCACATTTCCACCTGAGAATAGACCTATATGACTGATATGTACTGGTATCGATGAAAACCGTGTAGCCAACTCATTCATCTCGTTAATTACGGCAGCCTCTTTGTCCAATGAAAAACAGCCCATGCTAACATGAAAAGGAAGTCCAGGAGTTTGATTTCCGGTAAAACCAGCTTTTTTTAATTCTTCATACCATCCTGATAAAGTCTGTTGTGAATCATCATCCAAATCAGCCATTAACGTTAAAAATTCCTCAGCCATTGTTCTTTCTCCTAGATACACAAATTAAAAAGTAGATTTCACATGAGGAACACCCCTTGTGGAATCAACACTATATGTTAGAGTAAATATGTCTGACTCGAAGGTAGCACTGCCATCATTCTTTGTATATGACGAGCTGTGATCGTACACCATCCCCAACTTCTCCATAACTTTTCTGCTACCTATGTTTTCTTTCGCACACTCGCCTTCAAACGTGCGCGCTCCATAAGCTTTTACGGCATGTTCCATTAGAGCCTTCATGCCTTCTACCGTATAACCTTTGCCCCAGTCATCGTACCTGTTGACATAGGACAATGACCAGACGTCTCGTTCTACGTCATGGTTAAGCGCATAAATTCCCACCGCATGTCCGTCTTCTTTTTCAGACACCAGCATCAGTATGTTAACTTTTGAAGTGGGATCCTTCTTAGGTAACCACGCAAGTGGCTCTTCCGGCGTTTTACATGCAGAGCCTAACAGATATTTATAGACTCTCTCATCCATATTCCAGGCAGTCATAACCTTATAATCCTCAGGCATCAAGCGCCTCAATATAAGTCTTTTAGATTCAACAATTCTTTGCCGTTAGCCAACGGTATATCACGGGGATCTGACTTATCCGTGCTCTCTATTTTTATATGATCGAGCTTTAGATTTTCATCTTTGGTCTTTGCAGATTTCCCTCAAATCGGATAACAGTGATTCAACTTTTTCCAAATCTTCTGAAGATGCACCTTGTTCGATGAAGACATAAACCAGATTCGGATAGCAAAAATTCTCATTCTCGGCATCCTTACCATAATCCACGCTAGCAAAATTGCACTTGTCGATGCATCTTCGGTATTCATCATTCCAATTTACCAAAACGAAATGCGTCCATCACCAATGAGCTGCACCATTCCAAAAGCCTCATCCTCATGCAATGCTTCAATTTCTTTTTTCAGTATATCAAAAATAGAAACTCCGCTCAAGAGTTTCCGACAGCGAAGCCGAGGCCGCGTGCTCGATTCATGTCACGCCAATGAAAAACGGGACACCATGTAAATGATGCCCCGTTCATTTTTATGATTCAGTCTCGTCAATCCACTCGTCTTCGTCTGGCTTAAAGCCCTTCTTTTCCAGATTCTTTTCAATCAGTTTTACGATAAACCTGATGATGCCCTTTATGGCAAGGATCAGGAGACAGAAGATCGGAAGAAATACGGTATATTTTACGACCTTTCCCACTGTGTTCGGACCATTTCGGATACAGCTATAAATCAGGATCCAAGCGAAAACAAGACAGCCGAGAACAGGCAGGGAGATCGTCGTATAGCCAGACGTAGTTCCCGTGGTTTTGATCAGTGTAGCCCAGATGCCAGATGCTGATGACATTGCATCCGGACTGCCAGTCAGGGCTGCGAATTTATATCTGACCAGTGCCATCATGATGACCCATGCAGAACTCATATATGCTGTTGCAAAGCAAGATTTTGTGTTATAATATGGAGGTTAGCAAGTTATAATGTAAATGCCACAAGGAGGCTATAAAAATGGCAGGTGTAAACACTCAGCATACTAAGGCAATCTGGCAGATTACCGAGCGTCTGCGTGATTCGGACGATCTTGCTGCTGCACTGGAAGGATGTCTGGAGATTATTACGAAGGCAATGAACTGTGAAGCAGGCTCCGTCTGGCTAATGAGTAATAAAACAGAACGTCTTTCTGTCGTTTCCTATGTTGGCTCCGTAGATATATCAGGAATCAGTGTAGAAAAAAATCAAGGAATTGTTGGCGCCGTAACTCAGTCAGGAGAATCTGTAATTGTTGTGGACGCAAGCAATGACGAACGCTTTACCAAGGTCGTTGACGAGGAAACAGGCTTTGTCACAAAAAGTATGATCTGTGTCCCCTTGAAAAATGAATATGAAACCATCGGCTGCATTGAACTGATCAACAAATGTTCAGGTGAGTCGTACACTTTAGAAGATCTTTCTCTCCTTGAACAGATGGCCTCCCTTGCGGCTGTCGCCATCGAGGAAAAAGGCTTTACATTTGATCTCGAAGAAGGGAAACGGGTTATCATTTCCCTGCGAGGAGTCACAAAATCATATCTCTCCGGTGGCGAAGAAACCACAGTCCTAAAAGGGATTGATCTAGATATCTATGAAAATGAATTTATTGTTGTTCTTGGTGAATCAGGTTGCGGGAAATCCACGATGATGAACATCATAGGTGGGATGGATTCCCTGACAGAGGGCACACTGACGGTTGAGGGCAAGGATTTCTCTCATCCCACAAGTGCAGAACTGACAAACTTCCGTCGCAATTATGTAGGCTTTGTCTTCCAATCATACAACCTGATGCCTAACCTTACAGCACGCGAAAATGTACAGTTTATAGCAGAGATCAGTCCTAATCCCGGGGATGTTGACGACGCTCTTGAGAAGGTTGGCCTTACTAAGCGAGCTGGCAACTATCCCGCGCAAATGTCCGGCGGTCAGCAGCAAAGAGTATCCATCGCAAGAGCCCTTGCAAAAAATCCAAAGGTGATATTTGCAGACGAACCCACTGCTGCCCTGGATTACAGAACCAGCATTGAGGTACTGCAAGTAATAGAGGAAATCATAAAAACACAGGATACCACCGTTATGATGATCACACACAATCCCGAGATTGCCAAAATGGCGGATCGTGTTATCAGGCTCAGTGACGGAAGGATTTCCAGCATCCGCCGCAACCTCCACCCCGTATCAGCAAAGGAGCTTTCCTGGTAATGAAAAAGACTCAGTTTATCGATACCTTACGGAATATCCGTGCTAATTTCATTTCCTGGCTGGCTATCGTGATCGTAGTTATGATCACGTGTGGTGTATACTGTGGCGTATTTTATTACGCTGATGCCATGGAGAGCAAGGCGAATGAATTCTACAAAAAGAACAATTTAAATGATTTGACGATCATCTCGGCAATGGGACTGTCCGATGCAGATATTGACCGTATTTCTGCAATTCCAGGTGTAACCGGTGCCGAAGGGACCTTTCGGATTACTGGTGCTGATATCAGACATTCGAACAAGAAATACAGTACGGAACTGATGGCCGTAACAAAGAATATTTGTATCCCCGAGCTGACACAGGGGAGACTCCCCGATTCGGAAGATGAGTGCGTGCTGACAAAAACCGACATGGAAATACTGGAGGTCAAAATAGGTGACGAAATCGAGGTGAACCTCACTGGCGGAATCGCCCTATCCTACACCATCACTGGCAGCATTCTCCATCCCGAAGCCTATTATCTCGGAGAAACCATGCATGTATTTACCTCTGCTTCTTCCCTTTCCCGGCTTCTCGGCATGGAAAACTATCCTGAGGTTCTTGTAACTGTTTCTGGGAAGGGTGCCCTTTTATCCGATGAATATCTGGACTCCGTCACTCCGATCAAGCAGAAGATTTCAAGAGAATTAAGTAATATCACAGGATTAGATGAGAAAACAGGTTATGTCATAACAGGACGGATGGATTCGGAAAGCTTTATGGTCCTGCGACAGATTGTAGATATGCTGCGCAAGCTTTCCACCATTTTCGTGATCATTTTCATTATCATCGGTGCAATCGTTGTCATTTCCACGATTGCCGTAGTGATTGATGGACAGAAAAAACAGATTGGTTTCTTAAAAGCCTGCGGTTTTTTCAACAGAGAAATCGTAACACGCTACCTCGTCTTCGGAGAGTCTGCCGTTATCACAGGAATGATTTTCACGGTCTGTGTTGCCTTTCTACTTCAACTTGTCTTAAGAAGCGTTTTGGGTGGTATGTTCAGTATGGAAACCTTGAATTTTACCATGCAACCTATTTCTTATGGTATTCTGTTTTTATCCGAGGCTTTACTTGCAGCAATATTGACCACAATCGTAACTGTAATCAATGCATCAAGCTACTCAGCAATAGACCTACTTCACTGGAATGGCAAAATTCCAAAAAATACTTCCAAGGTCTCAGTTAAGAATGCTCCAAAATCACAAAAAGGCGGAAGGTTATATTCAAAGCTTATTTTAAGAAATATGCTCTCTGACAGCGCAAGAGTCACCGCTTCCGTAATCATCATTGCAGGGTGCTGCTTAATGATCGGTGTCGGGATGACATTAAACGAAGCCTTTCACAGTATGACAATCAGAACCCGAAATGAGATAGCTCACTACGATCTTGAATGCACCCTTGCAGACCACACAGCCTTTGATCAACTTGAGACCACACTGAAAGAAAGCAATGCGTCATTTAAGAAAATCACGAAGGTACATACTGTCTATGATTATAACGGTCACGAAGAATATGTCACAGTCATTGCGGCCGAGGAAGATATTTTCGGAGACTATATCTGCCTGATCTCTCCTGACGGGGAGAAGCTTACTGCACCAGATAACACAGAGAACTCCCTAATGGCGGTTGTGCAGAACCGCATATTTGAGCGGCTCGGCGCCCAGAAGGACGATGAAATCCTTATTTTTGATAATACTCTGACTCCTCACTCCGTAAGGGCAGGAAGTCCGACCATAAACTACATCGGCAGGGTAATGTACCTTTCCGAATCATCCTATAGATCCGTTTTCGGAAGCGAACCGGCAAATAACACCTTTCTGATCCGACTAAACGGAAAAGACAGAGAGAGCTTTGCCGAAAACCTCTCTTCTGCCTTTCCTGATGCGGATATTTCATTTACAGACACCATGCCCACACTTTTCCTAAGCTTGACGGATGCCTTCAATGCACTGATCTATGTTATGATCACTCTTTCCATCATAATGTCGGTATTTGTTCTCTTAAACCTTGTAAATATTTTTGTGAGCCGCCGTCAGAACGAGCTTATCATCATGGCTATCAACGGCTTCAACTTTAAGGAAGAGATCGGGTACCTTCTTCGCGAAACGATAGCCACAACTGTTTTGGGGCTTACCTGTGGTGTTCTCCTTGGTGCCGTATTAACAAAAACCCTCGTTCAGGTCATCGAAGCCCCCGACACCATGTGCGCAAGAGCCTTCAATCCAAAAGCTTGGATTATCGCAATAGTTATGGAAGGCACTTTTGCCCTGCTGATCAATCTGCGAGCCTTTCAGCGGGTAAAGCGCCTGAGTATCAAAGATTTATGATGAAAAAGATTTCGTTTTCCTGTCCCGCCCTATATATAACGCTGCAAATTTTGTATTCTTGCTAATGCATCTTTTCAATGGCCTCTATCCTTTGGCTGAGCGTCTGCACGGTACTCAGCCCTACGAGAGAACACATTCACAACCATGCCAGAAAAGCCAGGATCAGCATTTGAATGAATGTAAGGATCCTGCTCTTTAGCGTGTCCTTATGCAGGCCGTGTCCCATTTCATGTGCAAACACGGCGCAGATCTCATCCGCGCTTTTACCATATTCCCTGACTCATCCAGATAGTACTCGCCGCGACCAATCTCACCCTCTTTTAAATCATACAGCTTCTCAGGAAAATCCATGTCATCCATCATACATCCCTCTATCAATCCATAAACATTATAAAAACATCGTTTCCTCCGAAAGATAAACTATTCCTTCGCCCTTCGATTGTAGATCAACTCACTTCCGTCATTACTGTCAATGCTGATTCTTTCGATGCCATAGCTTGAAAAAACAACATATGCGACGGAACCATCCTCCAGCTTCCACGAAAAATATAGGATCCCTGAACCAGAAACACCAGCTGGGCCAATCTCTTGAACCATTTGATCAAGCTGATAATCCTTATTGACATTTTCAAAGTATTCCCGCGTGGGTCTTTCGACATGGCTTTCCTCGGTATTCTTATTCCTTTCAACCCTCTGATCGTCCTGTTCCCCAGGCCGAGCTTCTTCTGACCCATGCATCATTTTGTCATAAATAAAAATCCCGAGTAATACTACAAAAAGTAAAGCCCCCGCAATCAAAAACACTTTCCCAATTTTCTTCTTCACTGATCATTTCCCCTTATTATCATCCACTGAGTAATCCCAGCTCTTCCTTGTTGTTCTCAAATAGGCCCGACTCAGAAAAATCACTCAAAATGCTTCAACAAAATAATTAAGAGAAGTTTATGGTACATAATTTTATGGTATGCTGATTTTGGTTCCAATCAGAAAGGCCATTAGAAAGGAGGTACTTCATGAACACGAATACTTATCAGATCATAGCCGTAGACTTTGACGGTACTCTCTGCTTTAGTGATTGGCCGGAGCTCGGTGAACCAAACAGACCACTGATTGATTATTTGCTTGCGCAGAAAAAATCCGGCAATAAGCTCATTCTCTGGACCTGCCGCGCCGGAGAAGCGCTGGAAAAAGCAGTTTCCTGGTGCAAGGATCAGCAGTTGGAATTTGATGCCGTAAATGATAATCTCCCGGAAATCGTCGAGCTCTATGGCACGAATTCCCGAAAAATTACCTGCGACTATTATATTGACGACAGGGCAATGCTACCAGCCATGATAAACAAGTAAAAAGGCTGCACGCCCTTCTTGGAACGTGCAGTCTCAGGCATGCATTTATAACATTTTTCTCATCTGTTCCTTGTCGTCTTCATCACACTCAAGGCGTCCGATATCCTCCAATGCCTTTTCCTTCGACAGCGCTGCTGCCATGTCGAGAAGCTTCTTGCAGAGTGCCTGCGCACCTCCGTGAAGTTCGCACAGCGCAAGTCTTACGTAAAATGCCCTGCCCTTGTTTTCTTCAATCAGCTCTGCAGCAAGTTCTTCAAGCCCCGTCACCGTAATGCCGTCTGCCGCCTTGCCGTCAAGCTTGATCTCGACTGCCTGTACGACCTTCCACTGTGCATACAGCGTCAGGTCACCATATAGCGTTACTTCCTGAATTTTGCATCATCACGCCAGAGAAGGCTTGCATGTCGTCAGCACGAGCTCCTCGGCATCCTTTGCGGACATGGGGCGCCCCCAAAGGAAGCCCTGAATGAAGTCACAGCCAATTTCCTTCAGCGTTTCCAGCTGTTCCTGATCCTCAACGCCCTCCGAAATCACGTCGAAGCCCATAATGTGTCCAATGGAAATAATCGCAGAAACATACTGTCTGGAGGAATCACCCGTATTCATTTTATCGATAAAGCATTTATCAATCTTCAAAAGATTCGCAGGGAAGCGATGGAGATAACTGAGCGAGGAAAATCCCGTGCCAAAATCATCAATCGCGATCTTGATCCCCATGCTCCTGATCTCATCAATGCATTGCAATGCCTTGTCCGCGGAATCAATCATAATGGACTCCGTAATCTCGATTTCCAGCTTGTCCGCGGGAATGCCGCTCATCCGTAAAAGCTCGCGAATTTCATCCAAGAAATCATTCTTCATCAGATGACGCACTGACGCATTGATACTAAGCGTTAAGTCTGCGCCCGTCTTTCTGAGAAGCTCGCCAAAAAACAGCGCCGCCTTCCGAAAGACAGCCCCGTCCACCCTGTCAATCAGGCCAACCCTTTCCGCAATGGGAATAAATTCCCCGGGGCTGATGCTTCTCCCCTCTTGATCCTGCATGCGGGCGAGTGCCTCAAAGCCGCGAAGCTTGTGCTGAACGTCATACTGCGGCTGCAGATGAAAGTAAAAGGTATCATTTTCCAGTGCCGCCCGGATGACGTTTTCAATCTCCAGCATGTGCTCGTCCTTCAAAAGCTCCGAAGTAAAGCGAAGCACATGTTCACTGCTCTTTGCCTTCTTGATCTCATTCATTGCCGCATTTGCACGGGAAATCAGGGCATCTGCGGTATCCGCATCTGCAGGAAACTCCGCATAGCCAAAGCTTGCCGACACATACAGGTCACACCCGTCCACCGTCATGTGCTCCTTCAATGCGTCAACGTACCGGTCAATCGCCGCACGCAGCTCCCGTTCCGAGGAATAGCCGCTGATGACCAGGAAGAATTCATCGCCGCTGATGCGCGTGACGTAAACCTTAAGGTCTGAGTCTTCCCTGTCGCAGACCGCCTTCCAGCGCTCGGCGATCTCTACCAGCACGTGATTGCCCGCCTCCAAGCCAAGCGTGTCGTTCACGCTCTTAAAATGATTGAGATCCGTGGAAACAAGCGCAAATCTCTCGCCCCGGTTGACCAAATCGCCAAGGTACTCCGTGCAGGCAAACCGATTGGGCAGGTTTGTCAATGCATCCGTATAGCTCATGTACTGAAGGCGCACAAGTGCCTTATGCCTTGCAATGTGAGCCGAAACAAAGAAGGTCGTCAGCTCCAGGGTCTCCTTGATTCGAAGCGTCTTTTCGGTATCAAAATTGATTGCCCAGATAAATCCAAGCAATTCCTTTCCCTGACGCAGGGGATACAGAACAACGCTCTTAACGCCGGCCTCTACCAGCGTCAAATACCAGGGATGATTGACCCTGCTCACATAGTCCATGTCATTCTGATCCTTAATGATGATGCAATCCCCTTCATCACCGATCATCCTTTCCCAGGATGCCGCAATCTTATAAAAATCTTCAAACTGTGTTACACGTTTAATTGAACTGTTTTCCACGTAGTTTGTTGCCAAAATGGAATACTGCTGTTCCTCATAGTTGATGAGAAGCACGGTACAGCCCTCCGCATTACAAATCCTGCGGACGTCTGCAATGACGTTCTCCATTGCGTCCTTCAAATTCTCCGCACGATGCAGGGTAATACAGGTTTTCAGAACATCCTCCGAGATTTGCGAATTATGCGATGCCGCAAGAATCAGGTCAGGATCCTTATTGGGGTTGGCTGAGTACGTGCAATAATAGACGTTCCCGTCTTCACAATCCAGCGGCATGGCATAAAGATCGAACCACATGTCAACGGAATAAAGATGCGCATAGGTATGAACCTCCGTCTTCTCGACGGCGGCACGATAGCAGATGCTCTCAAAGCTGCGGTTATGCGGAAAATAATCGGTATACAGGGAACCAGGCACAAAAATCTCTCCCGGAGCGTCCCCTTCCACCTGAACACGCATCTCCATCATTTCTGCATATTTTCTATTTGCCGCGGCAAAACGAATGGCACCATAACCACCCTCCTCCGTTTTTTCCACGGAGACGACACAAGTCGGCAAATGAAAAGCATCAACGATTTTCTGAAAATCCATGAGAACTCCTTTCCCCCCTGCTTGGGGCTTTCGCCCCTATAGTGCCAGAGAGTCCAACTTCTCGGTCAACTCGGATATTTTTGAAAGGCAGCTCGCTATTACCTGCCCGTCCTTCTCTGAGGGCTTGCCCTTCTTACGAAGCTTCCGAATGAGTCGCGCATAGCCGATCAGGGAAGCCTTTTCCTTGACCTCCTCCAGCCTTGCCACGTCCTCCGTCTGCAAATACTCCTTGAGGAAACAGTCAAAAAACCGCTGGGCCGTCTGATAGGAAAATCCCATAAACGATTCCACTACGGAAGGATCTTCTTCGCCCAGAATCACGTAAAAATAATATAAGTCACTCAGCTCAATGATGGGGTCACCAACAGACACTCTGTCCATGTCAATCAACAGTGGCTCCCCATTTTGCAAGAACACGTTCCCCGTATGAAAATCCCCGTGAATCAAATGATCGGAGGCGGGAATTGCATCAAGAAGCGCAATGCATTTCTTCGCAAGCGCCTCATTTTCGTATGCCAGACCGCCGTTTACATAGCCTTTGATTCTTTCGTACGCGCTTGGGAAGGCATCCTCCTTTGAAACCTGAATCTCGTGAATCGTACGTCCAAGCCGTGCCATGATCCTTGCGTAGGATTCTACCTGCCCCGGGCTTCTTTCGATATACTTTGATACCGTCTCTGAAGCCACAAGCTCAAACATCGCCCCATACCTGTCGCCAACCGACACAATTCCGAAGGAAATGGCCGTCGGCATGCCAAGAATGAAGGCCCTGCGGCTAATCGCAATCTCACGCTCCACGTCGCGATAGGTATTGTTTTGATTAAAGACCTTAATTACGAGCTCATCATCATAGCGATAAACGTCGCCCTTGGCGCCTCGGCCAAGCAGCTTACAGCCGTCGATGGAAACCTCACGATACTTTCTGTACCTTGCCTTGTCTGAATCGAAGGTTCCAGGCCAGATATAATTAATATGCTTGATCAGCTCTTTAAATGCGCCCGTCTTGTTTAAGGAGAGCTCAACCGTCTCAGCGATGGTGCGATAATACCAGCATTGCATGGCCGGATCGCTCTGATGAAGCATCTTCCAAAGCTCATCTCCCCGTTCGGAATACGTCCTTGCAAGGGAACGAATATTGGCAAGCTTATCCGCAAGCCAAAGCATCTTGACGCCAACGTCCGTACTGTTTTTGAGGACCTTTAAGGATTCCTCCTTACGCCTCTGCCAGGTCAGATTAGGCGCCTCGTTGGGATATTTCTCCTCTGACTCGGATGCCACCATACTAGCAACCCGTTTTCCGAAACGCTTTTCAATTTCCGCAAGCGTTCCGTCCGTATCCTCAACAACGTCATGCAAAATCCCCGCAGTGATGATCTCCTGATCATCCGTCATGGTGGACAAAATCTGCGCGACCTCCAAGGGATGCAGAATAAACGGAATGCCGTTAAACTTGCGGACCTTCCCCTGATGCAGGACCGTTGCGTATATAATTGCTTCCTCCAACATATTCATCATAGTCAGTCTACCTGCCTTTTAAAATATATAGTCATTCCTGTCTCTTTACTATGCCTTTATCCTTTTGGGCCGTAGCCACATATCAAATTTTGTCCTAATAATTTGATTATACCAAATGCCTTTCCTTATTACAAGATGTGAGAAAAGCTTTCCTGATTTCCTGTTGTTTTCTGTGAATTTTCTGCTTTTTATTCTTATTTTTTGTCAATCTTGCAAAAGCTCTTGACCTTCCATATTCTCAGCAGGGTATAATGAGGAAAAAGCAAAGGAGGGCCATCCCATGAGTATTGATTTATCGAAAATGCCTAAGCTTGGATTTGGCATGATGCGTCTGCCGCAACAGGGCAACAGCATCGACCTTCTGAAGGAAGCCTCCGGAATGCTGGATCATTAATCAATCGAATGCAAAGGAAACGCGCCGCAAACCATTTTAGGCTTGCGGCGCGTTTTGTTTTTCAAAGGCGAAAACAAGTTGCAATTATCAGATAATTTTGCTAATCTTATGATGTGAGGGTCAAAAC
>JAEEGG010009404.1_pt1 | contig 21885 bp, 18 predicted proteins | sample 9134161 | NCBI WGS metagenome assembly JAEEGG01 (sample SAMN16246543, study PRJNA631951) | gut metagenome | biome: gut microbiome; feature: rumen; material: CR-attached | host: Bos | place: Iran: Karaj | collected 2018-10
CCATCATCGAGGCCATGCCCCGCGAGGGCGGTTTCCCGGTGCAGGCCAACCGTGTGCGCCGTTTGGGCATACCCATCATGACGGGCTACACTTTGGTGCGTGCCATTCCCAATGCCGACCACACCGGCATCACCGGGGCTGTGATAGCCAAATGCGAGAATTTCAAGGCTATTCCCGGTACGGAACAAATTATTGACGATATCGACATTATCAATATCTGCACGGGTCTCATACCCGACAACCAGCTGCTGGTGAAGGGACGTGAGGTGTTCGGGTTCTACACCTATGGCGCGGGCGATGCCATACGCATAGGCGAGGGCACCAGTGCCGTGCTGCGTGGCCGTCAGGTGGCCTACGAGGTGGCACAGGCCATAGGCGTGCGCTACAACTATGATGACTATCTCGACATTTCGCGACAATATATAGACTCGCAGCAGCACCCTGTACGCATTCTCGAAAGGCCCAATCTGCCCACCCCCGAGCGGATGAAACTGAAACCCTTTGTGCAGCTCGACTGTCTCTACGGCTTTGCCTGCAACCCCTGCTCGTTCAGCTGTCCGCAGGGTGCCATCAGCAAGCCCGCCACCAACACCACCCCCACGGTGGATTATGACAAGTGCATAGGCTGTATGCAGTGTGTGAGCAGCTGTCCGGGTCTTGCCATTTTCGGCTACGACACTCAAAAGGGCGTCACCTTCCTGCCCATAGAGTATGCAGTGGACGAGGGTGCCGAGGTCTATTTGGTGGACAACAACGGTGCCAAGATTGGCGAGGGTGTGATAGAGAAAATCCTGACCAAGGCCAACAAGACCAATGTGGCCCGAGTCAAGGTGAAGGGCGAAATGACAATGACCGACATCAAGGGCTTCATTGTGAAAGAGAAATATCCCGAGCCGTTGGCCTTGAAGGCTGTGTACCCGGTAGAGGGAGAGACCTACGTGTGCCACTGTGAGGATATTAAGCTGGACCGTGTGCTGGAGGTGCTGGGCGACCGCAAGACCATCTCGGTCGACGAGTTGAAGCACATCACCCGTCTGGGCATGGGTCCCTGCCGCGGCAAACGGTGCATTCCGCGTGCCCGTCAGATATTGCGCAGCTACGGCATCGAGCTGGTGGGCGACGCCACACCCCGTGCCCCGCTGTCCAACCAGGTGACCCTGGGCGACCTCTACAACGAACAGACCAAAGAGGTGTTTGTGTTCCCGAAGATGAACGATGTGGCCAAAGAGCAGATAGAGGTGCTTATAGCCGGCGGCGGCATTGCGGGCAGCGCCCTGTTCCGCTACTTTGCCGAGGCGGGCAAGCATCCGGTGATGATTAACTACAGCCGCGGTGCCTCGTGGCGTTGCATTGGTGGTGGACGTCCCGCTTTCTCAAATCCCGATATCGCCGATATTGCTGTGCACAACCATGAGATATTCAAGAATATGCAGAAGGTGCACAACATTAACTACCACCTTACGCATTATGTCAATCTGGTGCATGATGAAGCCACCTACAAGTCGCTCGACGCCTCGCGTGCATGGAGTGATGCCTACATGATAGAGCGTAAGGACTTCAAGCGTGAAATATCGCCCCTGTGGGACGACAGCCGCGATACCTACAGCCACGCCCTTATCACGCGCGACTGCTGGCAGGCCACTCCCGGACGGGTGATAGACTATATACGCGCCATCGGCGTGGAGCAGGGCGGCCGCTATTATGAGGACTGCGAGCTGCTGCATGTGCAGAAGGTGGGCAGCCATTATGTGGCCCTGGTACGCACCCACGAAGGAAAGTATGTGGAATACACTTGCCAGCACTTTGTCAACGCTATGGGATGGGGTGCCGAGAAGTTTATTGACCAGCTCGACCTCGACACGGGGCTCTACCCGGTCAAGCACCAGGCGTTTATTACCCGCCGGTTGCCCATGATGGGACCCAATGGAGGCCCGCTCGACATGATAATAGACCGCCGACACTATAAAGGGTTCAGCGCCGTATATGGCCAGCAGTGGGGACACACAGGCCAGATAATTGGATGCGCCAGCCCCGATACCGATGCCTACGAGGCTCGCCAGAACATCAAGTACAACAGCAAGGAATTCCTCGAAATTGTGTCCGAAGTGTTCGCTGAGTGGATACCCAACCTGCGGGAAGTGGGATTCCTGGCAGTGTGGGCCGGCCGCTACACGGAGCCGCGCTATATAGTTGATCCAGAGGTGGGACTGTGCACCGGTTTGCGCGGACACGGTTTCATGCTGGGTCAGTATTTGGCCAAACTGTATGTGGACAAGTATCTAGGACGCGAAGTGCCCTCGTACATGAACGATCTCAAGATTGGCGGCAAGGGCCTTTCGGAGAACGCTTTCAAGTAGAACATTGTTTTTTCATAATTGCACGGCACAACTCCTCACGTGGGGGTTGTGCTTTATTTTTGTTGAAGCAGGTGGTCGTCGCCGGCAGCGGTGAGTTGGGCGGTGGACTTAGAATAGACATCGGCGAGTTTGCCGATGGTCACCATGGCACCTTCGCCGAGGACATCGCCGAGGGCGATATTGATTTTGTCGGCGGCACGGACGAACTGTTCGACCTGCTGGGTGGAGTTGATGCCGAGTTTGCCCGCCTCGTAGGCGAGCTGGTTGAGTTGCTCGCGGGCAGTGCGGGTATCCATCTTTTTGAACGACTCATTGAGCTGGAGGACTTGGTCGCGGGTGAGGCCGGTGGTTTTCATAACATCGGCATAGGCATCGTCGAGTTCAGCAGCGTCGGCGACGAGGTCTTTGAGCTTTCCGATGCCGGCATCGGCCATCTGGAAGATGGTTTGAATGCCCATGATGATGTTGGAAACATTAGCAAGTTTTTCAGTTGCACCACGCCAAGCTTCATCAAGACCTTTAACCGCTACTCTTTGTTCTTGAATTACGCCTTGGAGTCGGCGTAGTTCGAGAGATTTTTCTATGTATTCCTGGGTTCCTATGGGCAATAAGGCCTGTTCATTTTTTAGGCGAGTTATCTCTGCGCGTATTTGTTTGAGGGACGCCTGAGCCTCTGTTCCATTAATATATATAGATACTGTACGTGATAATTGTTTTGGCATAACTATTTAATTTTGTGCAAAGATAATAGCAAGACGCAAAATAATGGGGGACATTTTTGGAAACAGATTATTATTTTAAAAAAAAGTTGTATCTTTGCATCGAAGATGCAAAAACAACAATGATTGAAATTAAAGACATATCAGGTAACGTACTCACAGTAGTAGATGCAGAGTCTTTAGAGTTTGCACAACTAAATCTGATGGATTTAAGAGGTGCAGACCTGAGTGGATTGGATTTGAGCAGTGCAGACTTAAGCGATTCGGATCTGACCGGAGCCAATCTGTGCGGAACCGATATGCAATGGGCAGATTTGGGTGGAGCCATACTTGAAGACATTATTACAGATGTCGATACCATACTTCCAGCCAAAACGCATAGAAGTTTCTGCTGCTAATTATTAATCCCATGAAATATTTTCAATGTATTGTCGGCTTGATGTTCGCTGACAATGTCAAGTAGTTTTTTATCCTGACGGGAAAGAGTACCACTCATCCAGTCAGACATTGAACGGGAAATATGCGAACGAGGATGCCCGTTAGAGACACCGTATTCTCGAAAAATGCCGTGAACGGGGAACTTGAATGCAATGGCAGCAACTTCCCCACTGTCTGATTTTTAGCAGCAGTGGTTATGATGGTGTCTCATTGGTAAATATGCACCGTCGAGAATAGCTCCGTATAATTTGGTTCCACGCATTTTTGCGTTTCTAAGGTCAGCATCGGTGAGATCAGCATTGGTGAGGTCAGCATAATCAAGTTTTGCCATAGAGAGGTCAGCCCCACGAAGGTCGGCTTCGTGGAGGTCTTCTCCAATAAGCACCGCCCTGTAGAGTTCTTCGCCCTCAGGGAGGGTGAGGATAACTTCGCCGTGTATGTTCTTGATCTGGACCATCTCGTTTTATTTTTCGATGCAAAGGTACGATTTTTTCCGATAGTGCCAAATTTATTTTTCAATGGGCTGGGGGATAGATAGAATAGGGGTTAACAGCAGCAAGGATGATGATACTCTATCGGCATAATGGTGTTCTCCATGATAGCATCATCGAAAATTGTACCGATTGTACAGGCACCTGAGAGGTCGGCATCGGTGAGGTCGGCTCTAGATAGGTTGGCTTCGCGGAGGTCAGCCATGGAGAGGTCGGCACCGTGGAGGTCGGCTTCGCGAAGGTCGAGTCCGATAAGGTTGGCGTAGACCAACTCTTGATCCTCAGGGAGGGTGAGGATTACTTCGCCGTGTATGTTCTTAATCTGGACCATCTCGTTATTTTTTGTTGGTGCAAAGATACGCATTTTTTCTGGATAGAGGCAAAAATATTTATCAAGGGGCTGGGGGATAGATGCTATAGAGGGGATAGATTTGATAGGGAGGGATAGAATTGATAGATGGTTTTTCACCGTTTCTTACTTTTTATTGTACAGCAATAAGTGTTTTTTCATAATTGCACGGCACAACTCCTCACGTGGGGGTTGTGCTTTATTTTTGTGGGGCAAGGAGGCAAGCTCTGTGTGAATGGGAGGGAAAGGGAGAGGTGTCGACAGACTGCAGGGGTTAGACCAAGGAGGCCAAGTCAGCAAAACGGTCAATAATATGGTCGGGACGGGCGGTTTCGAGCTTTGGGCGCGACTGGTTGCCATAGCTCACGCCACAGGTGTGGCATCCGGCCGAGGCACCCATCTGGAGGTCGAAAACGGTGTCGCCCACCACGAGGGTGTGCCGAGCCTCGATGTGCAGCACCTGCATGGCCAGCAGCGCGAGGTCGGGAGCGGGTTTGGGGCGCATGGGCCGTTGGTCGGGGCGGAGCAGGTGGTCGTCGCCTTCGCCGAATACCCGGGCAAGGGGGATGAAGCGTTCTATGCCCAGCTGTTGCACCAAGGGGTCGAGCGACATGTGGTGCCGCGACGACACGATGGCCATGCCCACGCCGCATTGCTGCAGCAGGGCGAGGGTGGACAGCACATCGGGGAAGAGGCTTATGTGGTCGTGCGCCAGCGAGGGGAATATGTCGCGGTATATGCTGGTTGCCTCGTTGATGCGGTCGGGAGGGGTGGCGGTGGCCAGTCGGAAACAGTCGTCCAGTGGCAGCCCAATGGTTTTGGCAATGGCCGCGGGGTCGGCCTCGGGTAGCGACATGCGTTGCAGGGTGCCCTGCACGGTACGCACTATGCCCTGCTGGGTGTCGGCCAATGTGCCGTCGAAGTCGAAGAGAATATCGGTGTAGTTCATGTCGGGATAACGCAGAAGGGAAGAAAAAAGTATGTGGCAACGATGGTGGGACGTGGGTTGGGGGTTGGGAGAGCGAACCTACACTGGACATACCCCCAATGACGGATCGGTTAACGGGGCAATTCGAAGGGTCGGTTCGGGTAAAAGGGGATGGGGCGGGAGGTGGTTTAAATGTTAAAACTGTCTTTGTGGGCTACAATTACTGCATAAGTGGAGTTTTTTTAGTATTTTTGCAGAATGAAAAAATAAAGATTACCGAATATGGATATTCAAGAGATTGAAAAACAGTTTGAGCAGCGGTTCGGCTATAAGGGAGGCGTTTGCTTTGCGGCTCCGGGCCGTATTAACTTGATAGGTGAGCATACCGACTATAACGGTGGGTTTGTGTTTCCGGGAGCTGTGCAGCAATGCATCATGGCTTGTGTTTGCCCCAACAAGACGCGCAAGGTGAGGGCGTATGCCCTCGATTTGGACGGCTTTTTCGAGTTCACGATTGACAATCCGGAGGGACCCAAGACGACGCATTGGCGCTATTTGTTCGGTGTGGTGCGGGAGATGATGGCGCGAGGGGTGGAGATAACGGGTTTTGATGCCGTGTATGCGGGAAATGTGCCGCTGGGTGCTGGGATGTCGTCGTCGGCTGCATTGGAGAGTTGTTTTGCCACAGCCTTGAACGAGCTTTTTGACGGAGGATTGGACCGGATGACATTGGCGCGTGTGGGTCAGGATACGGAGCACAAGTATGTGGGGGTGAAGTGCGGCATAATGGACCAGTTTATCTCGATGCACGGAAAGACGGGGAGCCTGGTGCGGCTGGACTGCCGGAGCGGAGAGTATGAGTATTTTCCGTGGGATCCGATAGGGTACAGGCTGGTGCTGGTGAACAGCTGTGTGAAACATATATTGGTGGGTTCGCCCTACAACGACCGCCGCGAGAGCTGCGAACGGGTGGCGGAACGGGCCGGGGTGGAGACGTTGCGCGATTGTACGCGTGAGCGGCTTGAAGCGTTGAGGCCGATACTTGACCCGACCGACTATAGGCGCGCCCACTATGTGCTGGGCGAGGAGGCGCGGGTGATGGCCGTGAGCGAGGCGCTGAAACGGGGCGACTACCGCGAGGTGGGCCGCCAGATGTATCTAACCCACGAGGGGCTGAGCAAAGACTATGAGGTGAGCTGCGAGGAGATGGATTTTCTGGTGGAAGAGGCCCGACGTTGCGGAGTTACGGGCAGCAGGATTATGGGAGGCGGATTTGGCGGGTGCACCATCAATTTGGTGTCCGAAGAGCTGTATGATGCCTTTGTGGCCGAGGTTGCCGCCAACTATAAGCAGCGTTTTGACCGCGAATGCAAGATTATTCCCGTGGTGATAGGCGACGGGGCAAGGCGTGTGAATTAGAACAGACATAACAATCCCGAAAGAACAATATGAATATGAAGCGTTTTTTGTGTTGCCTATTGATGGCTATGCTGACGGTGGGGGTTGGCATGCAGGCCGCCGCCAAGGAGAATCAATATACCCTGAAGTCGCCAAACAATAAGCTGGTGAGCCATATTGTGGCCACAGCCGAGAACGAAATAACGTACGACATAGTGTATGATGGAGTGACCATTATGCTGCCCTCGCATTTGGGGATGAACCGCGTGTATGACAAGGGTGTGAACGGAAGTATGGCCGTCAGCAAGTCGGCCACACGCACTGTGGACGAGACGGTGCCCTCGCCGTTTACCCGACAGGCGACCATGCGGAATTGCTACAACGAACTGACGTTGCAGGTGGGCAAGGATCTCTGTGTGGTGTTCAGGGCGTATAACGAAGGCATCGCGTACCGCTATGAGGTGCTGCGGCCGTGTAATGTGCGGTTCGAGAAGGTGGAGTATAACTTTGCCGGAGATTATAGGGCCACAGTGCCTTATGTGACCAGTTTCGATGCCAACAAGGGGCACGAGACACAGTATATGTCGTCGTTCGAGAATTTGTATACCACCACGCAACTGTCCAAACTTGACGAGCGCCGCCTTTGTTTCCTCCCGCTGCTGGTGCATGCACCCCACGGGGTGAAGGTGTGCCTCACCGAGTCCACCCTTACCGACTATCCCGGCCTCTACCTGAAAGGGATGGGAGATGCCGGACGGCTGGAGGGAGAGCACGCCCCCTATCCCAAGACACTGGAGCAGGGCGGGCACAACAACCTGCAGATGCTGGTGAAAGAGCGCGAGGAATACATTGCCAAAGTGGACAAACTGTCGGTGTTGCCTTGGCGCATAGCAATGGTGGCCAAGAACAGTGCGGAGCTGGCCATGAACAATATGAGCTATCTGCTGGGAGAGCCCTGCAAGGTGGCCGACCTCAGCTGGATAAAGCCCGGTAAAGTGGCGTGGGACTGGTGGAACAACTGGAACATTGGGGGTGTGGATTTCAAAGCCGGAATAAACAACGACACCTATAAGCACTATATAGACTTTGCTTCGCAGTATGGCATAGAGTACGTCATATTGGACGAAGGGTGGGCGGTGAACAAGAAGGCTGATTTGTTCCAGGTGGTGCCCGAGATAGACTTGCCGATGCTGGTGCAATACGCGCGGGAACGGAATGTGGGGCTGATACTGTGGGCCGGATATTATGCGTTTGACCGCGATATGGAGCATGTGTGCCAGCACTATAGTGAAATGGGAATCAAGGGTTTCAAGATAGACTTTATGGACCGCGACGACCAGATGGTGACGCAGTTCTATAAACGGGCCGCAGATATGTGCGCCAAATACCATCTGCTGGTTGACTTCCACGGAGCGTTCAAGCCGGCGGGATTGAACCGCACTTATCCCAATGTGCTCAACTTTGAGGGTGTGGCAGGATTGGAACAGCTGAAATGGGCTCCGGAAACATGGAACCAAGTGCAATACGACACCGAGCTGCCGTTTATACGCCAGACGGCCGGACCGATGGACTACACACAGGGAGCGATGCACAACGGAGCCAAAGGCTGCTACAGTCCCTGCTGGAGCGAACCGATGAGCCAAGGCACCCGCTGCCACCAGCTGGCGCTGTATGTGGTGCTGGAGTCGCCTCTCAACATGTTGTGCGACTCGCCCACCAACTACAAGAAAGAACCCGAATACACCCGTTTTGTGGCAGGGATACCCACGGTGTGGGACGAGACAAGAGTGCTGCAGGGAGAGGTGGGCGAGTATATAGTGACCGCCCGCCGCAAAGGCAACACGTGGTATGTGGGCGGTATAACCAACTGGACAGAGCGCGACATTGTAGTGGACCTCTCGACGTTGGGCTCCAGCGAACGGATAGAGCTGTATAGCGACGGCGTGAACGCCAACCGCAAGGGATCTGACTACCGTTACAGTGTGGAGAAGATGCAGGGAACACAGAAAGCGCTGCAAGTGCATCTGGCACCCGGAGGCGGATTTATGGCCAAGATGACTGTTAAGTGACGGCAGCATGAAAAGAGTGTTTCTTGCCGCATTGCTTATGGCCGCCGTTGCGGTGCAGGCACAGGATGTGTATAAATACTGGGTCGGATTTACCGACAAGGGGCAAACCACCTACAGTCTGGACAACCCGTCGGCCTATCTCGGGCCGCGCGCTCTGGAGCGGCGGGCGCGACAGCACATAGAGGTCGACAGTCTCGACCTTCCGGTGTGCAGCCGTTATATTGAGGTGTTGCGCCAAATGGGGCTGAAGGTGCAGCATCAAACCAAATGGCTTAACGGAGTTGTGGTGTTCGCGGCGGAGAGGGATATGATGGCAGATGTGTATGGGTTGCCATTTGTGCGGACGGTGCAGCTGTGCGAGAAGGGACCGCTCCACATGCCCGACAGCATGCTGTGGGATTGGGGAGAGGAATATCCGGCACAGGTATATGATAGTCTGTATGGCCCCGACTACTATGGCGGCGGCTATCCTCAAGTAAAACAGCTGAACGGGTGCTTGCTGCATAGTGGCGGCTATAGCGGAGAGGGGATGGTGATAGGGGTGTGCGATGCCGGATTTCAGGGCGTGGATGTGAGAGAGGCTTTCCAGGCGATGAACGAAGAACACCGGCTGCTGGCTGTACGCGACTTTGTGTGGGAGGATGGCAATGTGTATGCAATGCATACTCACGGCACCCACGTGCTCAGCACAATGGCGGCCTATCTGCCGGGCGTCTATGTTGGCACTGCCCCAAGAGCCTCGTATGTGCTGTGCCGCACCGAGAACCCTATAGCCGAAACACGCTTGGAGGAATATAACTGGATTGCCGCAGCCGAGTATCTTGACAGCCTGGGGGCCGACATCATCACCACCTCGCTGGGCTACTACCAATTTGACGACTCGCTTCAGAATTACACTCCCGACCAGCTGGATGGCCGAACGGCCCCTATGTCGGTGGCAGCCGATATAGCGGTGTCGCGTGGTATGCTGGTGGTCAATTCGGTGGGTAACGAAGGACTCGCCAACCCCCAGCACCTCAATGTCCCGGCCGATGCCAGCCGGGTGCTGTCGGTGGGGGCGGTGGACAGCGACGGGAATACGGCAGCTTTCAGCTCGTATGGCCCGACGGCCGACCAGAGGGTAAAGCCCGATGTGGTGGCGATGGGCGTTCATGTGGCAGTGGCGACAGCCATGGGAGGTTGGAGCTGGAACAACGGCACCTCGCTTTCGGCACCCATAATGGCAGGCATGATGGCCTGTTTGTGGCAACGACTGCCACATCTGGGACCCGACCAGCTCTGCGACAGTGTGCGCAGTTGGGGCAGCATGGCCCATCAAGTGGACTTGCATCAGGGCTATGGCATCCCCGACTTTGGGAGGGCGATGGAATCACCGCTGCCGCTATCTGCAGCACTGGCCGACGATGCGGGGACATTCAAACTCTATCCCAATCCGGCCAAGGAGTATGTGCATTGTGCCATTGGCATTGGAGCAATGGCGGAGGGAACACTTGTTCTGTACGATATTACCGGCCATGAGATTTGGCGGAAGCCTGTTGGTTCGGGCGTGCAGACTCTAACGATGGCGGGATTGCCTCGCGGCATGTATTGGGTTCGGCTTTCGTGTGCAAAGGGCGTGTATACCCGGAAGCTGGTTCTCAGGTAATGGATAAGAAAGTAAGACTGCTTGATTTATAAACCTCTTCGCAGAATTATTGAATCCATGTAGATAGACCTTGATGGCGATTAATCCCAAATCGGTCATTAGGGTTGCAGATTAGCAATCGAAAATCTACTGATGTAGGTTCGCTGTAGGTTCGCTCTACCTTCGCTCTAGGTCCGCCCCCCGGAGCGAACCTAAGGCGAACCCGAATAGTCTCTTCAGCAGGATTGGAAACTCCCCGTGCTACAGCTACAGTTGCTACAGTTCCATTCACCCTAAATCGGTCATTTGTGTTTGCTCCCATTGCAGTATCACCAAAAGGAGGTTTTCGAACTGTAGCAACTGTAGCGTAGCACCCGCTACATCGAGCTACTCACTGAATCAGTAAAAGACAGTACGGGACTTCTATAACTCACCTCAAAGAGGGTTAAACAGACCCCGAAAAAGACAAGAATGATTGAAAAGTCGGCCTAATGACCGAATTGGGTTAATTGCTGATGGAGGGTTGCAGCAACTGGGCTATGAGGATGGCGCAGGCAACCGATGCGTTGAGCGACTCGGCGGTGCCTCCCAGGTTGGGAATGGTGACGCGGTGAGTTATGTGCTGTTGCACCTCGGTACTGATCCCGCGGCTCTCGTTGCCGACCACCAGAACAGCCCCTTCGGCGGGCAGCCGCAATGAGTTGTGTCCGCTCCAGATGTTTTCACCGTCGAGCAGTGCGCCGAATACCGGCAATCCGCAATTGCCAAGATAGGAAGGGAGGTCGGTATAAAGAATCTCGGTGCGGAAAATGCCGCCCATGGTGCTTTGCACCACCTTGCTGTTGTAGCAAGACACTGTGTCTGCACTGCACACAATGCGCCGCACACCGAACCAGTCGGCAGTACGGATAATGGTGCCCATGTTGCCTGGGTCTTGCAAATGGTCGATGGCGAGAGTGAGTTTATTGCCTTTAGGAAAGTTACTTAAGTTGCGGTCTAACAGCATCCAAACCTCGTTCGGGGCAGACATGTTGCTGATGCGTGAAAGGTTATCTTGCTCTATTTCATATATTTCCGCTTGGGTAGGGAGATTTTGGTGTTGCGAAAGCCATGAATTTGTTGCGCACACTACCCGAATTGGGGCATTTGCGGCCAATGCCTCATTGCACATTTTAACTCCTTCAACAACAAAAACAGAAGCCTCTTCACATCGCTTTTGCTGCTTATATACAGATAGTTCCTTTAGTTTGTTCTTGGATATCATAAGGCAAAGATACAACTTTTTTTGAAATAAAATTTTGTCATGTCAGAAAAAGTTAGTACTTTTGCAGCCGATTTCCCAATCAACACGGTGGGCGTAGTTCAGCTGGTTAGAGCGCCAGATTGTGGATCTGGAGGTCGTGGGTTCGAGCCCCACCTCCCACCCAAGGAAATCTACAAACAGGTCGAAAGGCCTGTTTTTTTATTTTGCATGCTTTGGTTCCCAATCGTCAGGACATTCCATACTCCGATGTTGATGGAATGCGAAGCGTTCCTATACCATCACTTTTCAATAAGTTGGAACGCTGTCAGTGCTGCATCGCCTCCTCATGGCTTCTGAATAGTTAAAAAAAGGACGGTATTTTGCAATTAATTCAAAAGTAGAAATGCTTTAACACCTCGAAAATGGCCGTCAAATGCAAGGTACAATATAAAAAATATTGGCTAAAAAACTATTGATTTAAAAGCATTTATTGACATTGGTCCCAAATAATTCGATTTTTTTTGTTCGTAATTACCGAAAAATATGTATTTTTGCAAATCGAATATGTTTAAAAAGACACGGTATATTATTCCGAATGATGATTTGGAGGTTTACCATGTATTGCATATTCAAGAGACAACAATTAACCCAAGTATTAACTAAAATCATTACAAACAACCCAAATGATGACAATTAACAAAATGCAGTACATTGCACCCATGGTCGAAGTGCTTGTAGCTCGCGTGGAAAAAGGTTTTTTGCTCAGCGAAGGCCAGCCTGCCAACAGCAACAGCAACGAACAGTTGGAAGACAGCGGTAACACCTATGTGGTGAGCTAAACGTCGAACCCTCCAAATCAACACATGTAAAACTAACACTTAAGGCAAACAAGAAATGAAAAAGATTTTTGTATGTTTTACGGCGGTTATGGCAGTTGCTTTGTGCCTGACCTCGTGCAAAAAAGAAGAGAAGACCAACTCCATGCAGTTCCGTGCTACTATGGAGACCAGTGCTAACGACAACTCTAAAACCACCCTCAACGGCACCAACATTGAGTGGGTTGCCGGTGACGAGGTGACTATCTACGGACTTGAGCAGAGCGGCACCTATACCGCCCAGCCCGAGAGCAGCGATCCTACTACCGCTATTCTGACCGTGAATGGCCAGCCCGCACAGGGCAGACCCTACTGCGCTATTTATCCCAGTTCTTTGGGCAACAGCGCAACCAGCTTCACCCTCCCCGCTGAGCAGGTTACTGTGGACGGCAGCCTGACCAACTTCCCGATGTATGCTAAGTCGTACGATGAGAACTTGGCTTTCAAAAACCTCTGTGGCGTGCTGAAAATCCATCTGGAGCAGGAAGGCGCTATGGTGAGCCGCATCGTGGTGACAGCAGCCACCGAGATTAACGGTAACTATAAAATTGACAACAGCGGCGAACTGCCCTCTATCAGCTATGTTGACGGCGGCAGCTTCACCACCACTCTCATCTGCACCACCCCGCAGGACATCACCAACGGCAAGGATTTCTATGTTATTATGCCCGCTGGAAGTTACAGTGGCTTGAATATCAAGATTCAGAATGCTGGATATGGTGTTGAAAAGAATGTTCCCGAATCAACCACCATTGAGATTCTCCGCAGCAAGTATAGCACCCTTGGATTCAGCTCGCTCAACATGCCCATTCCTCCTGATGATGATCACCCTTGGGGTCTCTATTCCGTGAGTTCATCACTTCAAGTTTGGATTGCACCCGGCAATGTTCAATACAAGAGGAATGAAGGTAATTTCGTAGGTGCTGATGGAGAAAGATATCAAGGCACTTGGCGTTTTGCTGAACATCAATGGGATTATTGCGGTATTACTGCTTATCCAGGAAACGTACCTGGTGGTAACAGCCAGCGCGTTAGCGATAGCTGGATTGACCTGTTTGGCTGGGGAACATCTGGTTACGACGGTATTTCTCCTCAACCAGCTAACTCTTACTTCTATTACAGAGAGCTGGATAATCATCCTATACTCACATATACAGACATTTCTGGCACCTATTATGATTGGGGAACATTCTGTTTTGGAAACGGATGGCGCACCTTTACTCAAGCCGAGGTTTATTATTTAGTCAATGGTAATAAAAGAACTGGAAAAACTGGTGGTGCTACCGTTAACGGTGTTCATGGGCAGATTTTTGTTCCTGATCTGTGGAATGGTCCGCGCATCAATACAGGAAAAGCATATACAAGCAACGTATTAGATGTTGACGACTGGGCAGTTATGGAATCATATGGTGCAGTATTTCTCCCGATAACAAACTATAGAAGCGGTGGTAATTTTACTTCTAACCAAGATGCGGCTAGTTACTGGACATCATCAATTTCGAATACTAATGGTGGTTGGGGTAATGCTGATAATGGGCCACGACCTACTAGTAGAAGGCTTGCAAGTACCCTTAGAATTTACGGTGGTAATACAGGTCTTAATACTGGAGAAAATAATGAATGTAGCGGTTTATCTGCTGTCCGTCTGGTTAAGGACTATGTTCCTGCCAACAGCAAATAAGACAAACTGCTAATTCATAGCATCAACCTACGAGGGTGTCCCCCACTGGGGCACCCTTTTTTATTGTATCTCATAATTGTGGGTTCATATTTCCATTTTTCGTCATCATTCCTGGTTCGGTCTGCCATTATTCGTTTCCCGATATAGAATACAAGCGTCACGGCGGCAGCGTCCCCCTTTTTAAGGGGAGCCACGCGAGTGGCGGGGTATGTATGCCGCTGGCGTAGCCAGCATAAATAACAAAAGACCAATTTACACAAGGACTTCTTTCATTCGTTTTGAGATACATACCCCCCGGCTTCGCCGTACCCCTCTGAAGAGGGGACTCGCGGTGGCAGTCCGTATGTCTCTTCATGGTGATACAACACCGCCGTTATCCTGATTGCAACAAAAGGAACGATGAAAGAGTATAAAAAAGGACACTCACCACGAGGGGAGTGTCCTTTTTTGAAGGGTTAGAACAACTAATTGTTGCTGATAACGGTCTTGTAAAGCATGTTGCCCGTGATGGTGGCGCTGACGGGCATGCCCAGCACGGAGGTAGAAGCAGAGCCGCTGGCAATGCTGGTCCATTCCATTCTGCCATTGACAGGAGGTTGGATTACAGGGTGAGTCATGCTGACGCTGGCCCCAAATTTGACGGGCACGCTGGCGATAGTGGTGTCGATGTTGATGGAAATGGTGTCGTTTTGCAGATGGAGGCCACTGGTGTCGACCACACCACGCAGGTATAAGGCATCGTTGTTGGTGATGATGAGGCCATGTTGCACGGCGGGGTCTTTCTTTACGGTGACCACTTCCACATCAAGGTCGCGGTCGAGGGGGAAGGTGAACATGTTGAGAACCGAGATTGAAAGGTCGGTGTGGCGGGTCATTAAATACTTGCCCAGATAGGGGGTGATGTCGATGACAGGTTGGTCGGGGTTGGTGCCGCCGCTGCCACCAGGGGTGACGTTCTCTTTTTCGCAGCTGCACATAAGCAGTGCTGCAACGGTAATCAATGAAAGAAAAATCTTTTTCATGATAAATGTATTTTATTGTTTATAAGAATTATCATGTGACTGTTAGTACAATTCACATCGAGCTATTCAAAAGATTTTACAAATAACGCCGCGGGTATGGAAAAAATTGTGTACCTTTGCATCAATTTTATAATTATTAACGATGGAACATTTGGAATATCAAGAAGGTCGTACGGAACTGGAGACCTTGGGAGAATTTGCATTGATAGAACGCCTTACGGATGGTTTTGCCCGATTCAACAAGTCGACAGTGAAGGGAGTGGGTGACGATTGTGCTGTGCTGGGTACCGGGAAGAAGAAAACTGTGGTGACCACCGACATGCTGGTGGAGGGCATTCATTTCGACATGACCTACACGCCTCTTCGCCATTTGGGATATAAGGCTATAGCCATAAACCTGAGCGATATATGTGCTATGAATGCCACACCCCGGCAGGTGTTGGTGAGTATAGCGGTGAGCAACCGCTTCTCGGTGGAGGCGATGGAGGAACTGTATGCTGGCATCCGTTTGTGTTGCGAGCGGTATGATGTGGACTTGGTTGGGGGCGACACCTCGTCGAGCCAGGTGGGCATGGTTATTTCGGTCACGGCCATCGGCGAAGTGGACAGCGACAAGATAGCTTATCGCAGCGGTGCCCGCCTTCACGATTTGATTTGTGTGAGCGGAGACCTGGGCAGTGCCTATAGCGGCCTGTTGGTGCTTGAACGTGAGAAGGTGACCTATCAGGCCAACCCCGATTTCAAACCCGACCTGGACAGCTACGACTATGTGCTGGAGCGCTATCTGAAGCCCGAACCCCGTGTGGATATTGTAAAACTCTTGGCCGAGAAAGAAATAGTTCCCACTTCGATGATTGACGTGAGCGATGGACTGGCTAGCGAGTTACTCCATATTTGTAAGCAGTCGCGTTGCGGCTGCGAGGTGTACGAGGAACGCATCCCCATCGACTACCAGACCACCCGCGTCTGCTCCGAGATGAGCCAGAACATGCTGCCCGTCAGCAACGCACTGAACGGCGGAGAGGACTATGAGTTGCTTTTCACCATTCAGCAGAGCGACTACCCCAAGATAAAAGACAACCCCGAAATACATATCATTGGCCATATCACCGAACAAGGTACACCCGCCGTGATGGTGACCCCGCAGAACAGCACTATCGAATTGCGGGCCCAGGGGTGGAAACATGATTAACGATAGTTGGTACTATTTGCCGAAAATGTTTTTCTGTATCCCGCTCCTATGTGGGAAGGACTATAGATGACATCGCTCAGGTTCACGGTCACTTCAGCTTGACTGCCGAGAAAACAAGCGTCCCGAAGGGACGCGACAACAATAAAACGATTAAAAGAACTCACTACAAGAGAGGAATAGAATAAATGCAACCCGATTTGCCTAAATATCAAGCCTGGCGTCGCCGCATGGTGGAACAACTTCGCCAGCGGGGTATTACCAACCGAGCGCTGCTTGAAGCTATGCTCAAACTGCCCCGCCATTGGTTTTGTGGCGACACACTGCTGGACAATATGCTCTACGACATTGACTGCGCCGTGCCCATCGACTGTGGACAAACCATCTCCAAGCCCTATACGGTGGCATTGCAGACACAACTGCTCGAAGTTGAACCCTATATGACTGTGCTCGAGGTGGGAACGGGTAGCGGCTACCAGGCAGCTGTGTTGTGCGAAATGAAAGCGCGCGTGTATACTGTGGAGCGGCAGCGGGCTCTCTACAACAAAACCAAGGCCCTGCTCGCCTCGTTGTGCTACACGGCACGGTGCTATCTGGGCGACAGCTTCAACGGCATACCCGAGTTGAAGGACTACAAGTACGACCGCATTCTTGTCACCTGCGGTGCCCCTAACATACCCGAAGGATTGATGAAGCAACTCAAAGTGGGTGGCATCATGGTGATACCGGTGGGCGAAGAGCAGCAGGAAATGGTAAAAGTGTATAAGGATGGGGAGTCGCCCGACCAGTGGCGAATAGAAAAACATGGCGACGCCATGTTTGTGCCGATGCTTGAAGGCACCCGGTAATGATTTGCGTGGGCAAGCGTATTATTCAGGGGTCCACCACCACGGGTGCTGTGCCCGAGACAAGAAACCGCTTTCCCGATGCCAGGTCGACGCAAATCCAACGGGTGCGCCGTTTCTCTATAGACTGGAAATGATGTGAGGACTGCCCCTCGATATGGAACCGTGTGCCTGGGGCAAGTTCGTTGAGAATTGTTTGCTCGGTGCCGTCATAGTCGGGGTCGTAGTGATGCAGCAGTTTCTCTACCTCTTTGCCCGTGGCGCGGTTGAGGGGCAGATGGCCAATATACTTTTTGAGCAGCACCTGCACCTCTTCGGGAAAGTAGGGAAGGTAGAACCGAATCAGTTGGCGGTATTCGTCCTGCCACTCGTGGCCGTGGGGCTGGACGCGGTTGCCATGATGTAGGAAACAATTGAGATGGGCCATCTCGTGAATCAGCACCAATAGGAAGAAATACGGGTTGAGGTCTCCGTTTACACTTATTTCGTGATAGTTGTGGTTACGCTGTATGCAGCGGTAATCGCCCAGTTTGGTGCGCCTTTGGCGGGTGATATGGAGATGAACGCTGTTGCTGTTGAGAAAGTCGAAAACGTTGTCGACCGCCGCGGGAGGAAGGTAATGCGCAAGTGTTTTCTTATAATTGTCTATCTCTTGAGGCGACATAAACGGTGAGGTTGTTGGGTAGGGTTGGGTGAGTTGACATTGAGAATGTAGGACAATTGCAGTTGCGGCGTTTGCGGTGTTTGGGCATGTGCACCCCCTTGGGGCTGCACGAAGCCATCATCCCTGCCAGCACGAACACTATTGTCAATACCAGCAGGGCACGATGTGGTGAAACTTGTAGATGTGGTTTTTGTTTCATACCCTTCGTTAACGGCATCCAGGGTCTTTTATTGTACATCCGTCCGTTTTTTGTTTCAGTATGGTTTCACCGTAGCTTCGGGTTCTTTCCGCCTTCGCTTACTGTTAAGCTTTTAGTAACTACTTTTTAAGTTTTTCTTCACCGTTGGGGTGGATAGTATGTTGCGGGGGAGTTGTTTCGTGGTGAAGGGCGATGGGAGAGGTGCAGATGCGGTCGCGGGTGACGTAGCGGTCGAAGAGGAAGATGCAGAATGCCACAATCGCCATCGCCGTCATGCCTACCACACCGCAGCAGCCGTTGATGAGGTCGTTGAAGTTGTCGACAAACAGGGTGCCGGTTCCTGCCAAAGCGTTGAGAGTGCCGTGCATGATGGCGGCCACGATGACGGAACCGCTCTTGATGCGTACATATTGGATGATGATGCTTAAAATCGCGCTCATCACCATCATAAATAGGACACCCCATTGCGGATGCTGGGGGTAGTTGTGCCCCAACAGGATAAGGGGAGCGTGCCATAGACCCCATATCAGCCCGATGATTATGGCGGAGGTGAGAAATTGCTTGCCCTCGAACTGCTTGAGCAGGTATCCACGCCAGCCCACTTCCTCGCCAAAGGCGAAGAGGGCGTTGATAGTGGCACCTGCCACCATCGCAGACACGAAGGAAATCACCGTTATCGTCCAGGGCGACATACCCATGCCAGTGCCTACAATAGCCATCCCTACCGCATCCTGTAGGTGGGTGCCGCTGACATAATGGTCAAATAGCAGTGTCAATGCCACGATGACAGGCACCAGCAGCCAGCCGACGAACCACCAGCGGTTGACCTTCCAGCTGATGCCGATGCCGCGCAGCAGTGGCTCCTTGTTTGATTTTTGGCAGATGAGGGTGGCTATCAGGGGGAAAAACATGCAGACCGACATCCATAGTGTACTCGCACCGGGATAGGCTGCTACAAGGCTTTTGGAAAGATATAATGCCCCACCTGCGACCCAGGCAAGGCCGTAGGCTATGGCGATATAGAGTTTGAGGTTTTTCATGGAGAGATAGATTTGAAAGATTTGATAGAGGGGATAGGGTTATCTTGAGAACATTACTTTCTCGCTGTTGAACATGCGGGTGAGACCCCAGATGGCTATGCCGGTGTAGACGATGTTGGAGCCGAGGGTGATGAGCAGGGCGGTCCAGTTGAGCGAGTGGGCGAAGACGTCGGCCATCACCTGTATGGAGTTGTAGAAGGGGATGAAGTAGTTGACGAGGCTGTGTACGGTCTCGGTCTGGAACATGGGCAGCAGTCCTGCCAGCATCACCACCAGCATGAAGGGGGTAATCATGGTGCCGGCGTTCTTCACGTCCTTGGCCAGAGCGGAGAGCAGGCTGATGGCGGAGGCCATGACGAGCACCGAGGCGAAGATGACCAGGAGCAGGGCGATATAGTCGCTTGTGGTGTAGTTGAAGGGTATGTCGATGCTCTCGTTGCCGGCCGATATCATGTTGGGCAGCGAGAGGGCAATGCCGACGAAACTGCTGATGCCGCTAAGCAGGGCGATGCAGCTGAGAGAGACAATCTTGCCAAGGGCAAGCTCGTTGCGGCGCATGGGGGTGACGAGAAGGGTGGCGATGGTGCCGCGCTCCTTTTCACCGGCGATGCTGCTGGGAGCTATGGCCATTACACCGCTGAAGAGCATCATGATGATGAGCATGGGGAGAAGTTTGGAGAGGATGTCGCCCACTACTTGGTCGTCGCTGGCTTGGTTGAAGGTCTGGCCTTCCTCGTCGGCGCGGTTGATGTCGAAACGGTTGGCCATGCCGTCCTCATAGGCGTTGAGAGCCGTCTGCATGATGGTGAACACGCGGTCGGAGGCGTTATTGGCGGAGTTGTAGTAAATCTCCACGTTAGGTGCAGGCTGTCCACTCGTGGGGTCGAAGTTGGCCACGAGAGCGTCGAAGTCGGCGGGGAATCGCATCGCTATGGCGTTGATCTCCTTGTCCTGCAGGGCGTCGATGTCGGCTTGGCTGACGGGCTGCTGCACGACGACCATGCTGCTGTCGAGCGAGGAGAGGATGGGTGCCACGCTTTGGGGCAAATTCTCCACGCGGACGGTCACCACGTCTTGCTCGCCGTGGGTCTCCATATTACGGATGCCAACCCCCATGAGGCTATAGATAAGATAGATGAGCAGACCGGGCATGATGACGGTGGTGAACACCAGCTGGCGGTCGCCAAAGAAACGGGCAAATTCCTTGCGGATGATGGTCCAGGTGTTGTTACGCTTTTTCATTCTTCGTCTCCTTTCTGTGCTTTGTAAAGTTCAAAGAATCGGTCTTCGATAGTGAGGCCGTTGCAGACCTCTTCGAGGGTGCCGCAGGCCGACAGGCGGCCGTCGATGATGATGCCTACGCGGTCGCAGAGGCGTTCCACCAGACTGAAGATGTGGGTGGACAGGATGATGGTCTTGCCTTCGGAGCGGAGCTCTTGCAGGTAGTCGGTCACGGTGCGGGCGGTGATAACGTCGAGGCCGTTGGTGGGCTCGTCGAAGATGATGATGTCGGGGTCGTGAACCAGCGAGATGACAATGCTCACCTTCTGCTTCATGCCTGTTGAGAGGTTGGCCACCTTCACCTCGGCAAATTTGTCTATGCCGAAGCGGGCGAAGAGCGCCTTCTTGCGGCGGGCTGCGGCCGTGGGGTCTACGCCGTGCAGGTCGCTGAAGAAGTTGAAGAGATAGTTGGGTGTGAAGAAGTCCTCCAGCTTCAGTTCGCTGGTGAGGAAAGCAATCTTGCCGCGGACCTCTTCGGGCTGGCTGACGATGCTGCTTTCGTCCACCCAGGCGTCTCCCTGGTCGGGCTTGATGAGGGTGGCAAGCATGCGGAGGGTGGTGGTCTTGCCTGCCCCATTGGGGCCGAGCAGACCGAAAATCTCGCCTCGGTTGGCGGTGAGGGTCAGGTTGTCTACCGCCACCTTACGGCGTTGGTTTGTGCGCTCCAGACGTTGCTGCTTGCGCGACAGGGTGAAGGTCTTGCTTAGGCCTTCGATGCGTAAGATTTCTGACATGGTATTGTTTGTTTTTATTTATTGCTGATTTGTCGGAGTACTCAGAGTATTCCGAGTACTCTGATTGGATTTGCCTATGCCTAAGACTGCCCAGCGGATGAAGGGAATACGGCGCAGCAGCTCGTATAGGGCAGGGGAGAGGGTGAAGACTGCCACCAGCAATATGAGATAGTCGGCCACGGGCGGCAGTGGGGAGTAGAGCTTGAGCATATAGCCGAGGGCAGCGATGATAAGGTAGTGGACAATGTATATGCCATAGCTGCTGCGGGTCATGTAGGAGGCGAATGACGTGGTGCGGTCGGCCCAGGCCTTGAAGCAGGCCAGCATGGCAAGGATGGCCAGCCAGGCAAAGAGGTTGGTGCTCCAGTGCATCAGATAGAGCGGTGCGGTGTTGTCCTCGCCCCAAGTGGCAAGGGTTAGTGCCACACCTGCAGCAACCGCCGGCACAAGCAGCCAGTAAGCATAGCGTGACAGGAAACGCTGCACGCTGTCGCGCGAGAAGAGATAATAGCCCATGAGGAAGGGGACGAAATAGGCCGCCGGGCGGTAGAGGTTCCACAACCCTTGGGCACTGTGCTCGGCGGGGTGGGGGATGGAGCCCTGTGCCCCTGCCCAAATAAGGAGGAAACCGCCCACCAGCAGGAGTGCCAAACGGCAGGGCTGGGACCAGCCTCGCGTGGACTGCAGCCGACGGCCAACGGCATTGTACAGGCGGTCGCGCTCAATGGCTACGATAATA
>JAEEGG010009406.1_pt1 | contig 21879 bp, 14 predicted proteins | sample 9134161 | NCBI WGS metagenome assembly JAEEGG01 (sample SAMN16246543, study PRJNA631951) | gut metagenome | biome: gut microbiome; feature: rumen; material: CR-attached | host: Bos | place: Iran: Karaj | collected 2018-10
CGAGTGGCAAAGAGACTCATTCATACTCCACATAAGGCCTGAGCCGCTCGATAGCCTCAGGTGTGAAGTCTGGCGACAGCCGCAGTTGCTGCAAGTCGGTGATGGTGCCATATTGCCGGCGATAGTCCGTGATGGTTCGAGCCTGGTAGTAATTGATGTACGGATGCCGCTTCAGGTCGTTGAGCGATGCCGTGTTGATGTTCACTTTCCTGACAGTGCTTGTTCCCAGGGTGAGGTATTGCTTGGCTTCCTGCGGGAAATCTTCGATTTCATCGAGCTGGTCCAGGCTGACATAGCCTCCCAGCCGCTGTCCGTATTCATAGATGCGGCGAGCGAAATACGAGCCGATGCCTGGCACGGTCTTCAGCATCGAAGTGTCGGCGATGGCGAGGTCTATTGTCTCGCCTTCAGCCATCTTCACGGGGTATCGCAGGGTGTCATGCTCTGTCGTAGTCGGCTTTTCTTCAAAGAGGGTGGAGGCAGGCTGATAGTCGGCAGAGATATGGATATAAGGCTCCAGTTCGCGATATTGCTTGACGGTAAGGCCATAGAGCCGTGCAAAGTCCTCTTTCTTGCGATAGATGCCGCCGGCAGCCCTGTATTTATAGATGTTGCGCACCTGCCAGGATTGCAGCCCCAGTCGTAACAACTGGCTGGAGTCGGCTGTATTCGGGTCGAAGGCGAAGCGTTCCACGTGTTGGGTCTCTTGCTGGTAGTAGTAGGGTGGGGTGGAACGTGAGCTGTCTATGGCTGTGGAATCGGCCTTTGCTGTCGATGAAACCGCCGTTTTTTGCTCTTTTCCTCCAACAAGACAGATGACGCTCAATGCCACAGCGCCGATGAAGAGCAGCGACAGAAGGATCTGCCGGTCGCTCTTATGCATCATGAACAGGCTGCGCAGCATAGCTTCAAATGATTCCCAACTGATGGAAGAAGATGAGCAGGATGCAGAGCGGACAGATGAATCTGACGCAGAAGAGGTAGATGCCGAAGAAGCGCCCACGCAGGGTGCCTCCATTGGTGAATTCCTCGTGAACGATGTTCTTTGGCACATACCATCCCAGGAAGAGACACGTCAGGAATCCTCCCAAGGGCAGGAAGATCTGGCCCGTGGTGAAATCGAACAGGTTGAAGAGACTCATGCCGAAGAGAGAGATGTCGCTGTTGTAGAACGACAACGAGCAGAACACACCTATGATGGAACACAGCACCGTGACGATGGTGGCTCCACGACGCCTCGAGATCTTCAGTTCTTCGTGGAAGAATGCCGTGCTCACCTCATGGAGCGAGATGAGCGACGTCAGTGCCGCCACAGAGAGCAGCAGATAGAACAGCAACGCAATGATCGTTCCCACGAGCGGAACGGCTGAGAAGGCCTGACTGAACACATTGGGCAAGGTGATGAACACCAGCGAGGCGCCAGCATCGGTCTTGCCGCCAACGGAGAAGACAGCCGGGAATATCATCAGGCCAGCCAGGATGGCGATGAGCGTGTCGATGCTGACTATCTGTACGGCCGATTTCGTCAGGTGTGTGTCACGGCTGAAGTAGCTGGCATAGGTGCAGAGGCATCCCATACCCAGGCTCAGCGAGTAGAAGGCCTGTCCCAGGGCTCCCAGCAGCACGTTGCTGTCGACCTTCGAGAAGTCAGGGCTGAACAGGAAACTGATGCCTTCGCTGGCATTGGGCAGCAGGCAGGAGGCGATGGCAATGATGATGAGCAGGATGAAGAGCAGGGGCATCATCAGCTTCGATGCCTTTTCGATGCCTTTTTCCACCCCTCTGACGATGACGAAATGGGTGATGAGGAAGAAGACCAGCAGGTAGACAATGGGCTGCCACGGGTTCGAGGAGAAGTCGTTGAAGTGCTGCTCTACTGCTGCTGGCGACCCGTCAAGCTGTCCGCTGATGGAGGCCACGACATAGTGCAGGCACCATCCTGACACCACGCAGTAGTAGCCTGCGATGAGAAAGCCCGTGAACACTCCGAAGTAGCCGATAAAGCGCCAGGGTGTGCCGTTGGCCAGTCTCTCGTAGGCCCTTGCCGTGTTGGCCTGTGCCCTACGGCCAATGATAAACTCATTGAGCATGCAGGGAATGCCCAGCATGATGACGCACAGCACATATATGAGGATGAATGCGGCACCACCGTTCTCGCCTGCCATCGTGGGGAAGCGCCACACGTTGCCTAGTCCTACTGCCGAGCCTGCCGTAGCCAGGATGATGCCCAGCCGGCTGCCAAAGTTTGCTCTCTCCGTCTGCTTCATTTTTGTCATTCTTGGTAATTCGAGTGCAAAAGTACAACTTTTTTCCCGTTTTGACGTACTATTTGAAAGGTTTTTTGTACTTTTGCAGTCAAAATCTCAATACATAGAATCATGAACATTGGAGACAAGGCGCCCGAAGTGCTGGGCAAGGACGAGAACGGAAAGGAAATCCGCCTGAGCGATTTCCAAGGTAGGAAACTGGTGCTTTACTTCTATCCGAAGGACAACACCAGCGGCTGTACGGCTGAGGCCTGCAGCCTGCGCGACCATTACGGTGAGCTGCAAGGAGCCGGCTATGAGGTGGTTGGCGTGAGCAAGGACTCTGCAGCCTCACATGTCAAGTTCAAGGAGAAGTACGAGCTGCCCTTCCCCCTCATTGCCGATGTCGACCATGAGCTGCTCGAGGCTATGGGAGCCTGGGGCGAGAAGACGATGTATGGCAAGAAGACCGTTGGCACTATCCGCACCACCTTTGTCATCAACGAGCAGGGCATTATCGAGCAGATCTTCGCTGGCAAGCAGGTCAAGACCAAGGAGCATGCCCAGCAGATTTTGAGGAATGAGGAATGAGGAATGAGAAATGAGGAATGTCGCGATTGAGCGAGAGCAGAGCCGAGCTTGCTCGAGCTATGCCGAGCGTGAGCGACATCGATGCGAAGCATCAATAAGAAATGAATCATTTTCGACATTTGCTTAGCCATTATCCGCTGACGCTCCTCTGCCTGGCGCTCGTCTGGTTTCTTTGTCTGATGCTTGATGTGCGTAAGGCACCCGACGTCGATGTGCCCTTTATCGACAAATGGACGCATCTGGCCATGTATGCCGGCACCTGCTCTGTGATGTGGTGGGAGTATCTGCGTTGTCATCAGCGTCTGGTGGGATGGAAACTGTTCCTCTTTGCCTGGCTGGGACCCATCCTCATGAGTGGCTGCATCGAGCTGCTGCAGACCTATTGCACCACGACGCGTTCAGGCGAGTGGCTCGACTTCGCCGCCAACTCCATTGGTGTCACCTTGGGCTGCCTCATCGGCCTTGCCATGTGGCGATACTTCCGGCGGTCGAGATCTTAGCCGTCCCTTCTCGTCTGTCGCTTCACGCCTATATTCTGATATGCGTGTCTATCTGTGTTGCAATCTCACGAGCCAGGCCGCCGTCATAGCCTACGCGAAGCTGAATGATGGGGCGGTTGGGGTCGTTGGTGCTGATGATGACGGCATATTCGTCGACTGTATAGGGTGTGGCCATGTTCTTCGGCATGACGCTCACCAGGTTGCTGAGCTTCAGCTCTTCGCCAGCCACCACCACCACGTCGTTGGCAGGATAGAATAGGATCAATGCGGGCAGCTCGTTGGCTCGTGAGGCATCGAGCACCACCACATCGTCGGGCTCGCCATATTTCTGTTCCACCTCCTCCACACTGGCATAGGTCACACCCGTCGTTTCCGTTCTCTCCCTGATGCGGAGCAGGAAGTAGGCCAGGGGTATGGCGAGCAGCATGAGCAGACCATAAGGCCCTGCATAAGTGACTAGATAGAAGGTGAGCAGGATGATGGCGATGACTGCAAGAACAATGTTTCGTTTCATAATCGGTTGAGGTTTATCAGCTTTTGTCTATTTGGTTGCAAAGATACAAAGATTTTTTGAATAAACGAATAAAACTGATAAAATAAAGATGATTGTCCTTGAATGTCATGTCTGAGGTGACTTTGTTTTTGCTATGTTGCAAAAAGATTTGGAGGTTCGGGCTTTTATTACTATCTTTGACTTGACGGTCGAAATGACCAATGACTCACTGGCCGAGCGTCTCGTGAAGTACTTCGACCGCCACGGCACACCTAACGATCTCATCGTTTCTGGAAGAACTCCTGAGGACCAGTGGTGTAAAGGTTGTCGAAGTGGGCGGAATTCACGATATGGACGTGCGAGCCCAGGGTGCGGTGGGCGCAGTAGAGGTAGAGGTCGCGATAGGTGGTCGATGGCGATGCCGTGAGGTGTGTGATGAGGTTATGGCTGAAACGGTCGCAGCGCCACACGCCGAGTGAAGAACTCCAGTTGTCGGCAAAGGACTGCTCGTAGGAGCCGGCGCTCGACATGGCCAATACCCCCGTGATGCCAATCAACGGTGTGATGACAGCCTCAGAGAAGCATGGCTCTGTGAGGATGAGCATCTTGCGATAGAGACGTTGCTGCTGCATCTGGCTGATGGTCTGTTGGAGAAGATCGGCAGTCATGCCTTGTCCGATGTCGGCATGGCACCAAGCCAGTTCGTCAGCCCCGTTGGAGGCACGGTTGTGGCCGTGTCCACTCCAGAAGAGTAATACGTTCTGTCCTGCATCCTTTGGCAGTACGACAGGTGTGGCAGCCGTCTTATTGCCCAGCAAGATGTTGCTGATATCAGCAGGACTGAGTGTGACGTTGTCATAGTCGATGACGGTGTTTGCCAGTAGGTCGGGCCCGTCGTCGGCAGCGCGGATGATGCCAGCCTCGGTGTTCTTCTTGTCGTTGGCCAGTGCCTTGTCTATGATGATGATGATGTGGTCGTCGTCATATCCGTTCTTGCGCAGCAGCTGATACATGCTGAGCACATCGGCCTGATGGCGGTAGTTGTTCCAGCCGTTGCTGCCCTGAACCAACAGGGCATACTGGTCGGTGAGAGCAGGATAGGTGATGCCAGTCTCCTTGTTCTCTGCCACGTCGGCAAAGGCTTCCTCCGCGTTCTCTACCAGCCAGTTCCAGGCGGCCATCGTCGAACTGGTGCGGTGGGAGCCGTCGCTGCTCAGATAGTTGCGATGCTCTATCTTGCCGTTCTGGATCTGCCAGTGTACGTAGGTGGTGCTGACTGCCGAGGTGTAGTTTTCGCTGTCGAAGCAGATGTCGCCAGAGGCACCCTTGAAGCTCATCAGCTGCCCTTGCTCCAGAGCTTTCAAGTAGAGCTGCATGGATGTGGCACTCCATGCAGCACCGCCCAATTGCTGGGCTTGCGGAGTAGTGATTTCAATGATGGCGTCGTTAAGTGAAGAGTGGAGAGTGGAGAGTGAAGAATCTGCTTCCGTTGTGGGGTTGTGCTCCACATAGCTGGCGGCGAAGGCGGCCAGCATCAGGGCATCGTAGAACTTGCACTCGGCAAAGGTGGGCTTGGTGCCGAATATCACCTCGTAGCTCTTCTCAAAGCCCGTTGTTGGGTCGGCGTAGGGCGAGAATCCCTGGTAATACTGGATGATGTCGGCACCTTCCGTGCCAAGGGCATCGATGCTCTCCTGCATCAGGTTGGTGAAGGCGAAGTATATGCGTCCCCAGCCCTCCAGTATTTCCTGAATATCCTCTTTGCTTTCTTGAAAGAACTGACCATTGGGGTCTATCTCCCACCAGTCCATGCGCAACCGAGCCATGTCGTAAAGCTGCTGTATGGTTTCGATGATACAGAAATTGCCAATGCTGAGACTGCCGAAGGTGGGCAATTGGTTCAGCTCGTCATAATAGTCCTTCATACGGCGCCGCAGGTCGGCATCATCGGTGTACTGTTCGTTGTGTGAGAAAGGTATGCCCATCTCTTCTGCCTGATATGGTCCCCAGTCGAAGAACGTACGTCCATAACTATCGCTGGGCGAGAACATGGCAGCAGGAGTGCTGGTTTTAGGTTGATAGTCAAGAGTCCTCACAAACGAGGCATACATATTCATCAGTACTTCGCAAAAGGTGACATCTGTCTCGGTGAGTGCCCAGAGGAACGGTCGTTTGTTCTTCACGCCTGCGGTGCCTACGGCGAAGCGGCGTATGACCTCCTCGCTGGTGGCTGTGGGTGCGATGACGGGCTTCTGCGTTTCCTGACATGCAGGTGCCAGCAGGGCTACGCCGTCATTGCTGAATGGCCCTATAACAGCCATTACATCCTCCCGATCGGCCAAGGTCTGGCCAAGCAGCTGAAGGTCTTCGGTCAGCTCATCGTGCCACTCCAGCTTCAGGCTAATGCAAAGTGTGTCGTGCAGCTGTGCCTGGTGCAGGTTGTCGAGAAACCACTGAGCCGTGCGCTCAAACCGAGCCTTCGTAGCTGCGTCGGCACTGGTGGGCGCCACCACTGCCACCGTCTTCTCCACCCATCGGCGCGACTGCTGATAGACGATAGTATCGGCTTCCTGACTACAGGAAGTGAAGAGTGAAGAGTGAAGAGTGAAGAATGCTGCGTACAGCAACATCTTACATCCCACATCTGCCATCTTACTTCTTCTTCTCATGCTCTTCCTCCTTTCTCACGGCCTCTTCGTGAATAGCCTGCTTCATTTCCTCTGTCAGTGTAGGCACCGTGGTGCCCTGATAGCCCTGGGGAATCCAGATGATGATCGGGCGGCTGATGATGACCTCTGTATAGCCAGAAGCCAAGCCCAACGACTGATGCTTGGGAATGCCTTTGCCCGAAAGCCACTGGCGTATGCAGGTGTCCATAGTGCGCCTGATGTGCTTTACAACAGAGTAAACAGAATGATAGCTGTCGTAGAAATAGTCGATGCCCACCAGAGCGAACGATACCAGATTGTTCAGGCGGGCAAAGGTATTGAAAGCACCGCCGCACACAGGCACGATTTCATCATATTTCTCTGCTTTCCATTGCCACATCAGGCGGAGAGCCGTGCTGTCGGCAATGCTAAAGCCGCCCTGACCCGTCTCGTCGAGCCATGTAATGCCCAGCTTCGTATACTTCTTCTGTTTTTCACTCAACAGTCGCATCCCGGCCTCAAAACCATCCTGAAAGCCTTGCAGTGCTTCGACTACGGCCTCCGTCTGCCGGTTGGCGCCCACAAGCATCACATTTGGATACTCAGTCTCGGCCTCGATTCTGCCCGCTTCGTACATAGCCCCGTAGTAGGGCATGAAGAGCGTCGAGCCTTTGCCTTCTAAAGGCACACGTGTCTCCAGATAGAGCAGGTCGGCATGGGGATTACTCTCCAGTCGCTTGTTGTTGCTGCGTATGAACTCGTCGTAACTCGTGCCGGCGACGATGAACAGCCGCCTGACGGAGTCGCGGGCCGACTCCATCTGGCTGAACATCATCTCCAGATACTGCAGTCCCTCGTCGTGTGAACGTGGTGAATGCTGCATGGTGCGTAGCCCCAGCTCCAAGGCCGTGCGCTCCACACCCTCATAGATGAGGTCGTTGTAGGAACGGTCGCCCAGGGCATTGGCATCATAGATGACCGTCACCAGGGGCGCCGTACTTGCCTTCTCCTCGTTGGGATCGGGCAAGTAGATGGTGTCGCCCTCCTTCGTACAGGAGAACAACAGCAGCATTGCCGCGATCCACGATAAGAACTTTTCCGTGCACATATCAACAAGCGTGCGGGCTCATGTCACCTGGCATTGAACATGGCCTCGGTGGTCTCCTCCGGGTCGTTATTCAGGTCAAAGCCTTGAGGGTAGAAGTATTTGTTGAAAACATATACATCGGTGCAACCCGCCAGTGCTGTCTTAAAGTGGTAGTTGCCGCCTTCGCAAAGTTCCGAACCCAGTGCACAGCGTATCACGTAGGCCTTGGATGGCGTGTGGCTGCCCTGGCCCTTCATCGAATATTCCTCGAGGAAGTCGATGCCAGTGGACATGGCACTTTTCTTGGTCGTCTCATAGCTGGCTTTTTTCCAGTTCTCACCGCTGAACTTTGCATAGTAGAAGGTGTAGTCGAGCGGAATATTCACGGAGAGCTTCCACGTGTTGTAGAAGAGGTTGAGCCCGTTCTCCTCCTGGATGCCATTGGCGCTATGGAACAGCTTCTCGTAGAGGCCTAAGCGTTTCCAGGCCTTGTCGACACATGCAAAGAACCACCGGTTGTTGAGTTTCGTATTATTTACATTGAAATCGTGGAAGAACTTCAACGACGGCTTGCGGCTAAGGTTGGTGAAGAATTGCTCGCTGTGCTCCATGGCATAGATCAGCTCGGCAAAGTTCTCCATCTCTTCCTTATGCTTGCCCAGGTTCTGGAACAGACGCCAATAATAGCCGTGGTAGTTCACCTCCTTCAAATAGCGGTTGGGCAGCTGGCTCACGGTCACCCACTGGCTTTCCTCCTGTCCTTCTGGTCCGAAGGGCGGGCGCACGCAAATCCAGAGATCGGAACCTTTCTGCACCACATCGCCGAAGCGGTAATAGGCGGTGCCTGAAAACTCGGCATTCATACCGTTCTGTGCCATCGTGCGGTAGATGATTTTCTTCAGCGTGGGCATTTGCTTGATATCGACGTCAACGATGGCGATATAGTAGTTGGAATCATCGCCGGCATGATACTTCATCGTTCCCACAAGATCATTGCTCCACTCATAGTCGGTGGTCGTCTCGTCGACAGGAGCATCGGTAAGATTGGCGAAACGCTCGGCTGCCGTGGCACGGTCGCTGGTGATGACCACGCGGGTGTAGGGGTCAACTTCGTCGGCAATGCCTATGGAGGGATTGAATCGTGCCGTGCGCCAGTCGTCGGGCATCTCTTCGGTGGAGGTCAGCTGGCTGATGACACTCCAGAAGAGCACACCCTCTTCGCTTGCCTTCCCGTAGGGGTCGAGCTCGAGCATTTCCTGGCGGGCTTTCTCTTCATCGCTTTCACCATCCTCTTTACAAGAGGAGATAGTAACACTGATTGCTGCACAGACGGTCAGCAACATGAGGTTTAAAAATGCGTTCTTTTTCATATTCTAAAATTCATTTTTTGTTGGCATTATCGGGGGAAAAAGTCTCTGGCTGTCAGTTCATAGACAGAGCCATAGTTGGCTTCGTTGTAAAGCGTCACATGGCTTCCGGTGGTGCTGCGTGCCAGGTTGTAGTAGAGGTCGCGGAGCACGATGTCGGAATTCTCGTTCACGGTATTACGGAACGACCGTGAGAAGGCATTCGAGAGGAATACTCCCAGCGTGCGGTCGTGGACATCGGCCTTCGACGGTTCTATGGTATTGGCAGCAGTGATGGCCACCACGTCGGGCAGTCCGACGATGGCTTGTCCGATGAGTCCGCTAAAGCAGGTTTCTATGGCGAGCATCACGCGCCGATAGCCATCACGGTCATTCAGTTCGCTGAGGATGTCATGCATACGCTCGCCTGTGAAGATCTGGCTGCCCAGACCATCGCTCCAGCACATGCCCCTTCCATCGGCACCATGACCGCTCCAGAAGATCAGCAGGTCGCTCGATGCCGTCGTGCGGATGACCTTTGGCAGCCGCTCGCTCTGTTCACCCAGCACGATGCTTCGTATGTCGTCCATCGTCAGGTCGGTGAAGTGATAGTCGACCACTGCTCCCTGTCGCACATCTTCGCCACCGCTCTCCACGAACACCTTTCCCGGGTACTTGTTCTCCATGGCCGTTGCCAGATTGTCCTCGCACACCAGGATAATGTGATCATCGTCGTAGCCGTGGCGGCGCAACAGCTGGTACATGGCCAGCACGTCGGCCTGGTGACGATAGTTGCTCCATGTGGTGGAGGGGCTCAACAGCAGTGCCCAGTGGTCGGTCACGGAGGGAAGGCTGTGGTTCACCTCCACCTGCGTGTCGAAGTCCTGGGTGAAGAGTTTCTCCATGTCCCATGCATTCAGTGCACCGGCACCTGAGTCGCTGGATGTCGAGAGGGTGGTCAGCGTATAGTTGGAGCCGTCGCCCTTCGTACGCCAGAAGCGATAGGTGGTGTGGAGGATGGTGGTGTGCATCTTTCCGTCAAACTCCATGCGGCCGGTACATCCGCGCACACTGGGATTCCTGCCCTCAGACAGCAGCGAGAAGGCCGTGCGCAGACCTTCCTTCGTCCACGATGAGGGTGTGCCCGACTTGTCGGCCACCAGGGCCCGCATCCAGTCGGCCAGATTAGGACCGAAAGGTTGTTCGCGGTATTCCACTTTTACTCCGTCGATGGTCAGATCGTCGGGCCCCGTCGGGCTGCTCAAGCGCTTGGCGGCTCCCAGGGCTATCGTGGTGATGGCATCATAGACTTGTGCAGCACCGTAGGGCGCCTCCGTGCCGAAGTTTTCCTTGTACCACACGTCAAAGCCCGATACGGGACTGCCGCAAGGGCTGATGCCATACAAGGGCAGTCCGGCCTGCTGCACGGTCTTGTTGTCGCCAGTATCGCTCACGACATACATGACGTTGGAGGAGGAAGCGTCGAGTCCCAGGCTCTGTCGCACCGACTTGATCTGCCTGATCACCCGCAGATAGTCATCGTTGCTGCTCAGCGCCATCAGCAGGGCCGTGGCTTCGCCTGACGTCTGGGCACGCTGCTCGATTCGCTTGAAGAAAGCCGTCAGGTCGGAGGTGAAGTCATAAACCTGGATGTCGTCGGCTGCCACATCCACCTGGAACTCCGTTGCCATGAAGCCGAACCAGTTGCGGAACGACTGTCCGTACTTGTCGTCCTGGTAGAGAAGGGCAGCATGGGGGATATGGCTGGTGCCGAAGATGCCCAGCAGCACTTCACACTGCGTCACGTCGCTTTCGGTAAAGAACCACGAATAGGGGCGCTCGGCCTGTATGCGCTGTATCTCGTCGCTCGTAGCCGTAGGCATCAGCACGGGCACACGGTACTGTGCAGCATTGCCCAGCACCATCTGGCATTTGGTGGAACGGGTCGGTCCCAGGATGACATCGCAGGTGTCGTCGCCCTCTTCCGGGTAACAGAGACTATACACGGTCAGGCCCAGGTCTTTGGCGTCCTCATCGTGGTAGCGCATGTTCAGTTCCACGCGCTTCGACAGTCCCTGTTGGGCCAGCTCGATGTTCTGCAGGGCGAGGTCGATGACCGGTTGCCACAGCGTGCGACGTGCATCGGGAAGAATCACGTCCACATTCACTTTCTCAATGGTGATGCGCTCGGCAGGCGTATCATCGTCATCGTTCTTGCAGCCAGTCACGAATAACATGACGAACAAGACAGCGGCAACGACCCTGCCCAACGTGACGCTTTCAGAAAGCGTAGCGCCTAAAAGGAAATGATGTCTTTTCATTTTGCATTCCTCCCTTCTATTTTTGCATTGTATGATGTTGATCTCTCACTGGCAGGGCTGAACTGCGTGCAACGGTCCCATGCGCCATGCCACTGCTCTTCAGGCTGTTCTTCGGGATGTGTGAGCCAGCCCTGGAGCCACTCCTTGAGGGGAATATGGACGATGGCATAGTCTAGCCGGCTGTCCACGTTCAGCACATTGCCCACGAGCAACGTGCGTGTGCTCGACTCAGAATGAGTGAAATAGTAGTATTCAAATCCCACATTGCCCATACCCAGGTCTACGACGCCGATGTGCTGGTGCAGCTCATCATCGAAGTCGTCACTCTCTGCCTCGTCGAAGAGGACGGCCAGCGAGTAGGCCAGTTCCTGGGCATAGCCGGCGTTGTCTTTAGTGCCGTCGGTGATGCCAGATTGCCAGATGCCCTCATCGGGGTCGTCGCTCAGGGGCTGGTCGGGGAAGCGTTCCTGGAAAGCCTCCACGATGCTGTCGGCGTAGGTCACCGTGGCATTGTTGCGGATGATGCGGAAGGGCCCTTCGTAGATTTCATCCGGGTCATAATCGTCGTGGAGTGTTGCATAGTAGGCCATCTCACGATCGATGAACGTTTGGATGACACTCTTCAGCGAGACGTTCATCACGTGTGTACGTCCTGCCGGTCCCACGGCCTTGGCATCCGACAATGGCGTCCGTAGCAGAAGCAGACGGTCGGTCTCTTTCAGGTTGATGTTGGCCAGCAATGGGGCCAGCGACGGAGCTGCCAGCACCAGCAGACGCTCATTCCGTTGCGGCCTGCCGTGTGCCGATTCAGCCCACAGCCTGAGTGCCTGCTGTGTCTCGGCAAAAGAAGAATAACTAATGAACGACGTGGCCACAGAGTCCTTGTTGGCTGCGCCAAAGGCATACAGGTCCGTCAGGAGCTGGTCGTTCATACTGCGGTCGCCCAGCTGGCCAGGTTCAAACACAAGGGTTACCTCCAGCGGTTCGACTGTCGTTGTTGTCGTCTCTGGGCTGACTGGCTCGTCATCATCGTTGTTGCACGCGGCGATGAAAGGCAGGCAGAGCATGCAGAGCATACAGATTTTTTTCATTCTCACCATAGTTCCTCAGGATTAGGGGTGTATAGTACGGAGATTCCGCTCACGGGATTATCGCCGAAGCGGATAACATTCATCGTGTAGATGTAATGATTATTGGCAAAGCTTTTCCATTCATTGTCTTTCCAATAATAGAGAGTTTGGTCATCGCCCATGTCGCTCACGCTCCAATTGACGATTTCCCAGTAGTTCACTTCACGCATGGTGCCAAAGAACAGCCAGCCCGACTGCGAGCCGTAGCGTGAATCAATGATGATGGCTGCCGGGTGGTTGTCCCTGCCATAGAGGTGGCCCTCCCATTCCCGGAAGCCTATTGGCAGCACATTACCCCTAAAGTCAAAGATCTCTTTCGGCATATCCTCCTGCGAGAAGTACCGGATCAGGGCGTTGCGGTAGTTGCGCTTATAGGTCTTGGTACGTTTCACGTATGTGCCCAACAGCATCTTCACATAGTTCTTCACATCACTTGCGGTGCCGGGGTGATAGGGTCTCCAGCAGCCTTCGTTGTCGCCGTCCAGATTGTAGGAGCAGCCGTCACCGCCTTCGTTATCCTCTAAGTGCAGGAGCGTGCCGCTGTTCTTCTGGCCAGACATGTTCTCTTCTATACAGACGTAGAGTCCCTCGGGGTAGTCCTTACCCACATACCGGCAGAGCTCACCGTAGTGGTAGGTGGCGTCGGCACTTCCGTTGTTGCCCCAGTTCTCCTCGTTGATGTACTCGATGCGGTGCAGCAAGGGCATGCAAGCAATGTTCACATCGGCCCAGGCCACGCGTGCACTGCCGTCGTGGGCAAGGTGCAGTGTCAGTCGGCCGAAGTTCTGCACGCGGCCATCGGCACGCAGATGCAGGTCGGTCAGGTCGACGGCCAGTCCGTCGGCAGTTGTGACGATGAGCGATTCACATCCCACCAGCGCACGGAACGCAGCGACGGCCTCGGCTTCCTCTGCCACCGCGACGGCCCGCACAAAGGGCTCTGCCTCATCGCGCACGATGCCGTAGACGGGCTGATAAGTGCGGCTGTCGAAGTCGTCGGCACCCTCCGTCACGCCTGCCAGCTGCAACAACAGGCTTCGCACGGCTGTCTGCTGGTTGAGCGTCGTCCACTCCTGGTCCGTCGTAGGCATTTCCTTTTCCTCCACGGGCTCCGTCTTCTCCTGATCGTCGGAGCACGAGACGAGGCCGGGTAGCCAGATGGCTAAGAGGACAAGGCTGCTGGTTATGATTCTATTTATTCTTTTCATCTTTCTGTTCTTTTAATACTCCGGAAACCGCTGTTGTATCGTGCTGAGGTTCGGATATTCATAGAGGGCACCCCGGCACAGGCGCACAGGATAATAGTTGCTTCGCCAGCGTGTGGCCGTACTGGCAGGAGCGTATGTCTGGTCGTCGAGCAGCGTCAGCCGGTAGTGGTTGTCGAGGAGCATCAGGCACGCATCGCCGAGAGCGTTGGTAGCCTTCGAGGCGATGACATTCAGCTCCTCCTCTTTCAGGTGCCTCGTTCTGCCGCCCAGGGATGCATTGCCGTCGAGGATGTCGACGGTGCCATAATAGCCGTTGAACTGAGCCTCGAAGCCGCTCATCTGCCCTCGGAACAGCGCCTTCGGGTTTTGTCCGATAAAGGTAAACAAATTGCGCACTTGGCTGGGCTGGGGCAGATACCAGAGCTGGTTGTTGTCGGTCTTGAAATAGGGGTTCACCTTGTAGCCATAGTTCCAGCCGTTGATGGCTGATGCCGTGTACGTCAGGTCGAACTGGAAACTGGTAAACAGTGTGCCCGTTCGGTAGTCGATCAAGTCCTGGTTGTCGTCATCCTCGGGGTAGGGCGTGAAGCCCATGTCGTGGGCGATGTCGCGACGGGTCCAGAATGTCGAACCCACCTTCACCACGGGTGTCCAGAAATGCTCACCGCCATAGTTGTAGAGGAACACATCGTCGTGTACCTCCACTTCGATACCTTTGAACGTCAGACCGTGACGGTCGGGGTAGAGATTACCACCGACGTAGGCCACCTCCTTCAAGATGGTGGATGGCGACAGCGAGTCGATAGGCTGCACATAACAACCGTCGGCACTGAACATCAGATAGGCAGGACGGTGGATGCCGTCGCCCAGGAACAGGCCCTGACCCAACTGGATGTTATGCTGCCAGATGGGATAGGCCACGCGCACACGCTTGTCACTGCGAATCTGCGGCACATACTCCGAGCAGACAGTCATCACTGGCTCGTCGTTGACATAGACGATGCGTGAGAGCGATGTTAACTGTCGATTGTCGTCAGGCACACTGGGTACTATCAACCAGTAAAGGTCGGTCTTCAGTGCAGCATCGTCGATGGCACAGCTGCTCAGGTTGGCACGGCGGATGGCGGCAGCGAGCAGGTCGGTTCGCAGGTCGCCCGTGAAGAGATCCCAAAGCGGCATGAGGTCGAAGTGGATGATGTCCAGATTCTCGTCGCTGCCGGGGTGGTCACTGTAGTTGATGCTGCTCAGCCATTCCATCAGGTGGTTGGGTTCGAGCTGGTCGTCATCGCCCATGCTGCTGATGTCGGCCTGCAGCTGGCGACGGGTGGCAGGACTGCCGCCCGTGACATTGATGGCGCCCTCAGCCCGTTTCGAGCTGCTCAGCACCGTCCCTTGCTGATGGCTCCACTCAGCCTGCGGCAGACGGCCCAGGGTGAATTCTGCCTGACAGCGCACCTCCTCATCATAGCGCACACTGCCCAGCTTCGACATGGTGAAGGTATAGTCGATCTTGCCGCCGTAGTCGGCTTGCACCACGATGTGCGTGCCGTATTTTTCAAGCAGCCATTCGGCGGCTTGGGCACGGCTCTCGCCCGTCTGTCCCTTGACTCTCAGCAGGTCGCGACTGAAGGCAGCAGTGAAGAAGTCTTTGTCGCGGTCGCGCAGGTTCTGTAAGGCGCCACGGTCGATGGTGCGACTCCAGACGGCCTTTTCCAGCACGCCGTAGCCAATGTTGTTCTGCATCAAGCTGTTCAGCCGGGTGACGTATTCGGCCCGGTCGCAGTTTTGCTTGCATCCTGCCAGCCGCTCGCTGGTGTTGCTGCCCGATGCGGTGAGTATGGTCGAGAATTCCGAGGCCGTGCGGGCAGAATAGACGTTGAGGTCGGTGCGCGACAGGCGGCAGTCGTGAATCACCTCGTAGGTGGTCTGCGAGCTGAAGCGTCGCAGTGCCGAAAGGTCGATTACGGCGGCAGTCTTGCGCACGCTCATGGGATGGTCGAAGCTTTGATAGATGTCGTATCCGTAGCCCAGGTAGCCATCCGAGCGTGGGTCGCCGTTAGCGTCATCGTCCGACGGGCTGAGCTGGCTGATGCTGAGTGTGGCCATGCGACCGTCGGCAGTAGCAAAGGTCAGTGTGGCCGTGCGGCGCTGCTGACCGGTGTTGTCGGTGGTGGCAAGGCTGACGATGCCGTCGGCAGGCAGGATCGTTGTCGTCAGGCTAAGCCAGTCGGCATCGCACGATACTGCGATGACACTGTCGGCTTCGGTGCGTCCGCCAAGACTGACGGTCACACGCTCATACGATGCGAACCTCGGCAGGGTCACATCGTCGGCAGTAGTTACCGTCAGTTCTGTCGGCATGGGCTTCGGCTCCACCTCATCATCGTCGTGGCAGCCCGTCAGCACCAGTGCGCAACAACCTATCAGCCATTTGACATTCATCATCACTCAAATTCTTTCAATTACCCACAGGTCTCATCTCTGTAGGATTATAGTATCCCACGTAGTCTTCATTGCGACGATACACAGGTGTATAATCGTCTTCGTAACCCAGTAGATGCCATCCCACGAAATCGCAAGGATCGCCTTCTCTGCCCATGATAATGAACTCTGTTCCCAGCTTGTATACAGGCACGGGCTTGACATTGATCGACCCATCCGGCCTCACGCTCTTGCCTGCCTCGCAGTAGAGCATGGGTTGGGCGTCGTCGTAGTCGATGCCTTCGACGGGGTAGAGGCAGAGCTCTCCGTTGTTGAAATAGAAACAGTCCGTCTGCGGATAAAGGTCCATGGGCAATGGCTCGGCCACCATCTCCGACAGACTGTCGACAAGCAGATAAGAGCTATAAGTCCACAGCTCGTCAGTTTTCAGCGTGTAGTCGGGATAGACTCGGTAGGCCTGGCCCGAGTTGTCGACACCCAGACCGCAGTAGAGCTTCGTCACGCCGTCATACACAGGATAGGCCACCCACATCTCCACGCCGCCGATGTACTCATGGCAGACCACAGCCACATAGCGACCTCCGCTGACGATGTGTACGCAGTAGAAGGTCGAGCAGTTGTCGTATTTGTAGTCGTCCATGTTCATCACTTCTTCTTCGGTGGCGGAGGTGTACAGGCATTCCGGATTGTCATAACGCACGGGGAAGGAGCAAGAGAAGAAGTTCTTCGAGCCCAGTTGCTGCGTGGCCTTGGTGGCATCGCTTTGTATGCGCTGTTTCACCTTGGCAATGGCATCGCCGTCGAACATAAACTCCCAGATGGGCCTTACCTCCATGTCGATCATCTCGGCATTCGACGCATATTCGTCGTCGGGAACGAAGGTGATGCCCTGCCGCCACTGCGCCACCACTGAGGGGTCGAAGTTGCGGCTGCCATCATACTGCTGCTCTCCGATGAGCCCCTGCAACACACTCTGGTCGCCGCCATAGGCGCTGATGTTCATGCTTGAGTGCTCGATCCAGGCATACTGCTCCGATAGTTCACGATTCTCGTTGCGGTCGCGGAAGGCATTGAACAGGTCGCTGCTGCTGAACTCCTCTTCCTGCATCTTGCGGCCATAGCGCTTCATGTCGTTCTTCAGGTCGATGTGCAGGCGTCCGCCGATGGCTGTGCGCACCACGACATGTGTGCCATAGACCTGCAGGAACGAATCCACGGCTGCCGGTTCGGTGCTCTCGCCCAGGTGTTCCACGGCATCGGCAAACGAGCGTGTAAGGATCTGGTAGGGGTCCAGCCCTGCCGACATGGCGTCGATGGTGTTGCCCACGTCGAGCCATTGAGTGGCCACCTGCTCGTAGTCGTCGGTCGAGAAGTAGAAGCTCTGGCGCAGTCCGTCCTCCAGGATGTTTTGCCGATAGGTCTGCTCCTCCTTATATATAATATAGTTGAAGCTCGACTCGCGGCCCAGGTTGAACGTGGCCACATAGTCGTGCTCGTTGTAGGCCACCTGGCTGGTGCTGTAGCTGCGACTGGTGTAGTCGGTGTGCCATAGTGTCATGCCGTTGGCCTGAGCAGCCTTCTCCAGCTGTCGGCGGTTCAGTATCTGGCAGCGTATGTCGGCATAGTTGCAATAGCGTCCGCTCACTGCATTGTAGCCGTAGCCGACGCCCAGATTGCGGAGAAAGGCGATGCGTGTTTCCTCCACGGCGCCGCGCGTCCATGAAAACGACTCGGGGCCGACGGCATTTCCGTCGGCCTCCCAATCGTCGTCCGTGGCACAGCCCACAGCCAGCAAGGCAGTGAGCAGCAAAGCCAAATACTCCAAAATCTTCAATTTAAACCGTTGAGTTTTAAACCTTTACTTCGTTGGTTCTTACTGCGTGACGTCGATCATCAGGTCGACATAGCGCTGCAGGTCGTAATCCTTGTATTTGTCAAGGAAGAACTGCTTCACGATGTTCTGCACATCGGGATCGTCGAAGAGTGTCCAGACGCCTGTCAGCGAGATGGCAATCAGTGCCGAGTTGCTGGTCTCGTCGCCCTCCACGCCATAGAGGCTCATCACCCAGTCGTTCATGGCATCGTTCAGCAGCTCGCTGTCGCGCGGGTTCTCGCTCTCCATCACGGCCTCAATGGCATTCATCAGATCGCTGGCACGTCCACCATAGATGTCGTAGGTGCGGCGTGAACTGCGCACATAGTCGACACCGTTCTGGCTCCAGTTCAGGTCACCGTTGATGCTGCCTATGCCGTCACCCTCGAGGGCGGCCTTCACCTCGAGCACACCGTGGGTGCTCAGATAGGTGTTGTCCAGCCAGCAGTTGATGTTGAGCGAGCCTCCCAATACAGTACGACCGATGATGAACGGACCGTATTCGGCGTCAATCTGTTCCAGAATGTCGTTCACCTGATTGGTCTTCCCGTTGCGGTAGGCCGAGAGCAGACGCTGGTAGAGCTTGGCGAAGGCGCCCGAGAACACACCGCCGTAGGTGTGCTTCTCCACTGCATCGTACAGGGCATCGATGGTGGCCTGCTGGTCGGGGGTCAGCCCGACGATGCCCTTGCGGGCGTTGCGCTTCTCGTAGGCTTCAATCTTGGCATCGATGCGGTCGTACTGCTCGTCTATCCAGTCGTCGTCCATGTTGAGCTGGTCAATGGCGTCCTGCTCCACGGCATAGTTGCGAACCACGGTTGGCGACACATAGGCATTGTAGAGTGCCAGGTCGCGGCAGATGGCATAGTCGAGTCCCACGCCAAGGATGCTGTCGGAAGCCACGTAGTGTCCGCCGACCTCCATGTTGAAGAAGCCGAAGGAAATCTCGAGGTTGAGCGTGGCATCGAGCGTACGGTCCTTCGACACGAGGGAGTCCCACTTGACGATGGTGGCCTGGGCGCGCTCGTTGATGTCCTCGACGTAGGGCTGTTCGCCCACAAAGCTGCCCTTTGCCATGAGGGCATTGATCTTGGCCAGGTTATACACGCTGCTCAGCTTGGGGATGGAGATGGGGTTGTACTCCACCTTCGACCCCGTGTTGTGAATGTTGGGGAACACCTGGTTGATGTTGACGCCGCAGCCAAGGCCTTTTGCTCCGAAGGTCATGATGTTGGAATTGTTGGGCACCTCGCCTTTGTAGAGTGATGTCTGGCGGATGGTCACGATGTGAACCTCGTCGGCATCGTCGGTCACGAAGAGTTTAGCCGTGCGGTCCATGCCCGTGCGGTTTTCGTCGAACAGCAGGTCTATGGTTTTGCTGCCTTTGTGGAACACTTCGTTATCGGCGAGGGTGACCCATGCCGCATCCTTCTCGATGACGGCGCTCCATTCGCCTTGGCAATTCACGGTCACGGGCACAACGGCCGACGCCATGTCGGTCTCTACGCCGAAGCGGGTCGTCTTCTCGTCGAAGCTAAGTGTGCTCTTTCCTTCTGGTTCGTCCTTGTCGTCGTCGCTACAGGAAGCGAAGTTCATGCCCAGCCCTGTGACGATGACGGCTGCAAGCACAATGTTGAAATACTTTTTCATGTTCATTTATTATTTTTTCTTAATGATTTAACTTTCATGGCTGTACCGAGAATGGCTTATCTTCCATCCATGCGTGCGTATTGAAAACGTCCAAACTTTGAATGCACGTTACTAGCAAACTCATTTGCATTTTTCTGTCGGGATTATTTACCATGATGTATTTGTGATCACCATAGTTGCCGGTGAACTTGTTGGTGACATCTTTGAACTCCCTGAAACGCACAAAGACGACGGGTTCCCAATATGCCGATACATAGACGGGCCGTGTGTAGCCATTCTCCTTGGTCACTGATGGCCACTTGGCTGATGTAAGGTCATAGAAGAACTTCCTGACATCGAATGCGTCTTCATAGAGATCAGTGATTAGGAATGCGGGGTCGCGGAATTTCGTGCCCTTGCGCACGCCCTCGCTCCACATGTCGGGCATGACTGATTCGGTGATGAAGTGATAAGGCTCGAACAAATCAACCAAGTCGAGCGTTGAGCCGTTACTGGTGTGATAACGCTTATAGAACCAGTGACGCCAGTAATTGTCTTTATCGCTCGTACGCAGGCTGCCCACATGCGTGCCATCATTTATGTAGCGCATGTAGGGCTGCGTGCCCTCCTGACGCCCGCCAGTGGGGATGTAGGCATAGTTGGTGGCATGGTTGTGTGCTTTGCTATCTCCCCATGCGAACTTAACCGTGGTGTCGCGGACAGCATAGAAGTCGTTGGGGTCAATACCCATTATCTCCTTAAAGTCTGTCCTGAGATTCGTATAGTATTCACCTTCGTTAGATATGGCGAGGCCGTAGAACAACCAAGCCATGAGGGGCACCTCGCGCTCAGGGATGAGGTCGCTATTGACGACGAAGGTGCCGCTACTGAAATTTTCGTTGGGAGAGTCGATGGTTTCAGTGGCAGTCTTGATATTGTCGAAACTGATGAACTTGGCCGTCTTCTTTGCCACATTTCCCTCACCAGTCAAGTTGCTCCACGCGTAATAGCACAACCAGTTGGAACCCTCTTCATCACGTAGGATGGTGCCTGGCATAATATAGCCAAACATGAGTTCGTTTTCATTCACATTCTCGTCATCATCCTTGTTGAGAATCTCGGGCTCTTGGTTCATGTCGCAGAATCCTCTATCCGTATTTTGGTAGAAGTAGCGGTTATAGACATAGACATTTTTGCAGCCGCTGATGGCGGTATTCACGCCGTAGGCACCGCCGCCCAGTTCGCTGCCCTTCTTGTAGCGGGCATACCAGCGCAGCTTGTTGTCATTGTCGAAGAACTGGCCGCTGACTGTGCCCACCTTATTGCCGCTCTTGGCGTCGAGGATGATGTTGTGCATGTCCTTCGTGGGCGAGGCATAGGTGGCATCGTGCATATTGGCCTTCTTGCCCGAGCCGTTCTTGTAGGTGGCCTCGTAGAGGCTGCAGTTCCATGAGGTCGAAAACCACCATGAATAGCCGCTGTAGAGCATGTGCCACTCTGGGTTGCTGTCCAAGTCTGCCTTCGTGATGCCCAGCACCCTTTCAAATAGTCCCTGGTTTTCCCACGCCCTGCAGACGCGTCGCCAGAAGTAGATGTTGTGGTACTGGTAGTTATTCTTACTGAAGTCATTGAACATCTTGGGCTTCGTCTTGGCATTCAGCGCATCGAGCCAGTCGGAAGGATGGAGCATGGCGTAGAACATCTCGGCGGTGTTCTGCATGTGCTCGGTGCTCTTACCTAAGCCCGTGGGCAGGTAGTCCTGAATGTCGGTGCTGGTCTCGTAGGGCTTGATGTTCGCCTCAGGCAGGTTGTGGCTGAGGCACATCCAGTGGCTGTCCTCCTTGCCCTCGGGGCCGAAGGCGGGCCGCACGCAGATCCAGTAGTAGCCGTCCTTGTCCTCCACCACGTCGCCGAAGCGGTAGTAGGCCGTGCCGGCGAAGTAGCCGTTGTTGCCCATCTGCTCGGGTGTCTGGTAGAGAATCTTTTTCAGGTGGGGCACCTGCTTGAGGTCTACGTCCACCTGTGCCACGTACTGTCCCCCCACGGACCCCATCTGGTAGGTGAGCTTGCCCATGCCTTCCTGCTTGTAGGTGAAGCTGGTGGTCGTCTCGCTGATGAGGTCGGGCAGTCCAACGAGTCCTCCGAAGCGCTCGGCAGCGGCTGCCACGTCGTTGGTGGCCACGACACGGGTGTAGGGGTCGGTCTCTGAGGCCTTGCCGATGGTGGGCTCGAAGGTCATGTTCTGCCAGCCCTCGGGCGCCGTGCGCTCGGCGGTGAGCTGGGTGATGATGTCCCATCCCAGCCCGGCCTCTTTGTATTCGGCTTCGTTGGTAGGAACGCCACCACTGTTGTCGTCGTCGTCATC
>JAEEGG010009408.1_pt1 | contig 21878 bp, 16 predicted proteins | sample 9134161 | NCBI WGS metagenome assembly JAEEGG01 (sample SAMN16246543, study PRJNA631951) | gut metagenome | biome: gut microbiome; feature: rumen; material: CR-attached | host: Bos | place: Iran: Karaj | collected 2018-10
TTTTTCCGCCTCCAATTATAGAAATCAAGGCACTTCTGCGTCTCATTATAGAGGGCATCCGTACTGGCCAGGTGAACCCACTCCTCGTTAGTCCACATGCCATCCTTACCACGGAATGTACTCAATCCGCTTTCAGCACTAACGCCCGCACCTGTCAGAAATACTATATGTTGCCGAGTCATATCACTCCATTTCGTCTGGGCTGTCGTAAAACTCCATAGCTGCGAGGGCTTCATCATCATTGCTGAGTTCAGAATCCTCCTCGAAGATTTCTTCTACTTCGTCAGCGACTTCCCTGTTCTCCAGTTGCTCTATCTCCACCTTCAGTTTCTCAGGTGTGAACGAGCCGATCTTACCTGTTTTTATTCTATGTCTCATAATTCTTCTTTTTTATTCATTTATTATGCTGCTAATAGTAATGTTGCAATAGCGCCAAGCCCTTTTGCTGCAATCTTTCCAACCCAGCTTCCATCAGTTAATTTATACTCAACGATGTAGTCGCGTAGTTTCTGCCTCCAGACCTTGTTTTGCAGCAATATCCAAAGATCATCATCGAAAAATGCCAATACGACTTTTTCTTTCAACCAAAGCCTTGATGGAGTTACACCTTCCTGTGGTTTCCCCGAACATTGCAAATGCCAGAATCCATCTGACTGCAGATGCCAAAAAGGATTGGAAATATCTGTAGGCTTGTCAAACTGAGAGTCTTTCATGTACTGCTTCATCAATGTAGAATATCTCCTCTCCAGCCAATCATCCAATTTGATGTAATTACTCGGGAATACATCTGCATCTATTCCATCAATGATACTTAGCAACAATACTGGTTTGGCCACGATAATCTCTCCGCGTATCTTAGCTTGTCGGATGCTCATAATACGTTTTGTATAGTGAGCATAACATTGTTCGTAGTTATAAAATTGTAATATCCTATTCATATTTAATAATCTTCATTGCCATGACCAATACGATAAGCATCCATTTCATACTTTATCCATTCAAATTAGACAAACCGAATATGGAGATAGGCTTGTGGTATACACCATTTAGTCTCCCTATTAGCTTATTAACATACTTTTCGGACCAAAGCGGATGTACTAAGATAAATCTCTCTCCATAAGGATCATTTCCTGTGATGGTTCCTTCTGTCACCTTAGTGGTATAGTTATTCCTAATTAGCATGTTATTAATCGTTCCGAACACGAAATCATGCCAATATGTAACCGAGAAATCCATTTTCGCCCTGCTATCCTTAGCCAATCTTGCGATGTCAAGACCAAGTCGCCAGTCAAGCAGCTGATGAACACTTTGGTTGGAATAATCTCTTATGCAATCATAGCAAGATGACGTACACCCTTCCTCATGACTCTTTGAGGTGAGTTGTTCATAAACCTCACCTCCTTCAACGAGCGGAGATACAATCGCTTGTTCAGGAACATCATGATATTTCCTACCACTGAGATAGTTGCAATAGCCTGCTCCGTTTTCCAAACTTTCTACGAGGAATACTTCAGCTCGCTTTGTTGCAGGCACAATATAGAAACCTACATTAAGTTCTGACGAATCAATATCCAGATAGGATGATATTGCCTTACGCACCAAATATCCCCATGACAAGAATGCTGCTCGAACCGCATAACTATTCTGGTTTTCATTAAAGACAGGTGACAGACATAAATCCTCGCGAACTTTAGCAATTGATAAAGTAAGTACACCCGTTGTTTTGGATGAATAAAATGCATACTTCGATTCAAAGTCTAATTGCATTGAACGCCCAATTTCTTCAGGGTAGGCATCTCTTGATACATAAATGCCCCTTTGATTCCGGCCAAGGTTATACAGGTCACCATTATTATCGTTTACCAAATGAACAAGTCCTTGTGAAGGAATAATATTATTCCTGATTGTCATATTAGCAACTTGCGGACATTCAGAGAGAGACTGCTCACAGTCAAGCTTAATATCACTATTGGGTGAATACCAGTCAAAACTTCCATTAAAGTCATCGGGCTTGACACTGTAATCCACGCAGAATCCCAATGGCGAGCAGATCTTTACACTCTCCATCTCATTACCACAAACGGGACAATTACCGTCTTCGTCGCTAATGGTTGAATATCCACAGTTCCTGCATCTGTGCAGTGGATGACGATATTTGTTTAGCGAATTATGCTTCACTTGAACAATGTGAGTGGCTTTATTGTACTCGTAGTCCGCAACCCCTACAGCTCTAAACACCTTTTTGTCTTTAACGATTTCATGACCAGGAGCAAAAGAATTAAGAGCCATGTCTATATCGCGAGATACAACATCTTCAGCAGGAAGCTTCTTGGGTTCACTCAGATACAGATTTCTCGTTCTTGTGGGGAAGCCAAACATCGGCAGCAAACCTGCATTTGCCAATCGCTCACTCAGATAATCCTGCGTATAATCATCGCTTGATGCAATATCCGATATTCGGTCAATTAATTGATTATAAATATAATTGAAGATGTCTTTCTTTAACTTTTCGGTAATCACTGTACCCTTAGTTACAACAGAAATAATCCGTTTTACTTCTGGCTTATTCTTTGACAACCAGTCTTCAACAATCTGTTTGTTATGTTCCCATGCATCAATAAGCCCAAAATTACCGTGAACACTGTCGCTACCGCCTGCATTCTTTCTTAATGCAGCATATAGTATTTCCTTGAAAATAATTCTCTCAGCTATCTCGTGCGTCCTAACTTCCAGATACGGATCTTTAGGTGTATCAGATACCATTCGGTTGTATTCCATGAAATTAGTCTGATCGTGACTCAATGACCTTGCCACCGTAAGTGCAATAGACAATGGATTCCCTCTTCGTCCAGCACGACCAACACGCTGCTGATAATTGAATCGTTGTGGTGGGACATTACCCATCATAACGGCAGACAAAGAGCCGATATCAACACCTGCTTCCATTGTTGTTGTCACACTTAAAAGGTCTATTCCATCTACGATTGGATTTTCCGTTTGAAGGAAGATTTCCTGGAATAGTCGTTGTCTCTTCCTTGAATCCTCCTTGGATGTCTGTCCAGTCATTTCTTCACAATGTAAGCGATATACATTCTCCGTGGACTTTAGCAGAGTGAGATAATAATCATCAGGATTATTAATCTCATCATCTGTTAGAATTTTGGGGTCTCCCAATTTGTGCAGGCAGTTAATACAGACACCATTAGCATGATGCATGTGAGTTGTCTTACATCGTGGGCACACCCAATATTTCGAACCAGCTGTTGCCTTTACAAATGAAAGCCCGTCACCTGTTAATAGAGTGACAGTTCTGTCGATGATTTCTCTACTTCGCAGAATCTGATGGAGTTTATCAATTATCCCATCAATAAAGTTCTTATCACTCCGATGATAGACTTCTTTGATTAGGCTGCGCACTGCTCTTGGGAAACTGTCTGTGGCTGGATATTTTGATGGGAATCCCTTGATTCTTTTCTTCTCACCTAATATTCTTATAACAGAACAGACAAGTTCCCTCATTATCGGGTCGTCAATATCACTTGTTGGGGCAAGATAGCCAAGTTTCAGTTCCTCAAAAGAACCGCTCTTATTAGAGAAAATACTACCAAGTTGTTCTATCTTGTTGGAGAAATGTATATCATCGTTAAAGTTTCTCTTACTATCACTGGGGTCTGGTTTCATCTTCAGCGTGTTGAAGTCATAAAGATCACTCCAGATACCGGCAGCAGGATTTTCAGAGAAAGACGGTTTAGGACCAGCGGGATTCATTCCCAATGACAGAATCTTTTCGAATACGTCATCTTCGATATTGCCTATTCTCAGACCGCTGGATGACTGCAAGAAAGCATCCAACTTCTCTATCTGGTCTTCGGTGGCCCATTGTTTCTGCTCCCAATCTATAATTTGAGCATAGTCTCTGTATTTCTCGTCCTGCGACAATTCCATGAATTTAGCAATTTCTTCCCTTGATGGAGGCGTTGTCTCTCTGAATTTCTTTAGGAAGGCAATTGCTTCATCACTTCCATTTAGGGCATTTAATATGGCCCATCGTAACACATCACGGAAATGATCAAGTTCAATACCTGCTGATAATTTTGCGGCAGACTGTCTGCTATCGGAGAACAACACCACCTTTGTATTGGTCTCTTTGGCATTCTTCATCGTTCTAATAAGAGAGTCTGCAAGTATTTGGTTGACTTTTTGGAGTCCTGTACTGTGATGACGAATTGGGGTAAAGCTGTTGCTGTCTTTAACCTTATATGCCACTTCGCATTGTGGACATTTAGATGGGAATTTTGTTTCTGAATCAGACATCTGCTCATGTAGCGAATACTCACCATCCATATCGTTCCACACCTCTCCCGTTGCCGGATTGTAGTTCACACGTTTCCAACCATCCTTTGTTTCCGCCTTGCCTTTCCATAGCACGCAATAGCATGCGAAGTCATTAGTTATGGGTTTTTCTACGCTTAGGAAAGATTTTCCATTGCTGTTTATCTTAAAACCTCCCAAAAACACGTCACCGCAGTTCTCGCAGACAAGTACCTCAAGCACTTTCATGCCACATGAACAAATATTTCTTGGGCGCTTATAGAAAGTGCCTAAGTTTCTGCCATCAAATTTGTAATTATCATGAACGCATGTACAGTTTGAATCGGAGCATGCCCATAATCCACTTACATTTCGGAAGAAGAAATGTGCTCTTATCGGAGCAACCGCTGCATTGTTCCATACGCTCTTGCATATTACTCTGATTACTGCCGATACAATAGGAAGACTGTCACTTACTTCTATCCCCAAAGCCTCGCCTATTTTCTCAACATCCTTGGGTATTATGCCTTTGGGTGTACTAAGTGCAAATCTCAGCCAATCTAACAATTTGAACTTCTGTGTAATCTCATAGAAATCATTGCATCCAAGGCCACTAAGAAGTGCTCTGTCGTTTTCTTCTGATTCATCCCCATTGCCGTATCTAACCAATTCTGCAATGGGTAACGCTACATCTGGCATTCTGACAGAAGGCTGTGGAGGATTGGACAGTACACAGAATTTCTCTTTAAAACTTTCCTTTTCGATACCAAAGAACTCCGAAAGGAACTCAATTGATTGCGTATTTTCTTCAAGAGATGCACTCGTGGCCAAGAACTGAACTTGTGGCGAGTCTGGAGACAGCCCCAGTCTATCCAATAATACCCTTAGAAGATAAGCAACTTCCGTTCCTGCCGTTCCACGATAGGTATGCAATTCATCTATAACAAGATGAAACACATTTGTTTCATCCTCTTGAAGCCATTTCTTAGTATCTGCAAAGATGTCCGCTTCGTTCTCGCGCATCAGCATTACATTAAGCATGCTGTAATTGGTGATGAGAATGTCTGGTGCATTGTCCTGCATGGAAAATCTATCCCACATCTCTGCCGAATCTTGTTCCATGCACGGGATATGATATAGCAAGTCCCCATCATGGCTATTTTTAGCAGCTATCCAGTCTTTGGTTAATTGACGTTTCTCTTCAGCAAGTCTGCTTTTGCTCTTCTCTTTCGTACCGCTCACAGGAGTGGCACCTGTATATCTACCAAAGTAAAAACGATGCCCGTTCCTAAACTTATCAAGCCAATCTAATGCACCTGTTCCATCCGTTTTCCTGCTGTTTAGTGCTTTCCTCAAACGAATCATCTGGTCTTCCGCTAGAGCATTTAGTGGATACAATATCATTGCCCGCATGGCTCTTGGTCTTGACTCTTTCCATTTCTTTGACTCCTTTATTAGATCAGCGATTATGGGCAACAAGAAGCATTCTGTCTTACCAGAACCTGTGCCTGTTGTTACAACAATATGCTTTCTGTTTATAAAAGCCTCTTTCAGAGCTGAATATTGATGATCATACAATTTCCTTTCTTGGTGGCCAGAGTTAGTAAACAACCCAGTATTGACAAAATCATTAAGCTCCTGAGAAACATTCTCTGAAGTGCAAAAGTCTTTCAGAGATGCTTTCTCATGATACTTTGTTACCAATTCAATGATGGGAGGCTGGCAAATAGTACCTGTTTCTTCCATCAGTTTATCGCGTTCTTGACCATACTCCTTCCTGAAGAATGGCAAACCACTACTGATATATTTTAAGTATGCGTGGCGTATATCGGAGAATATCTTTATTGGATCATTCATATCGTATGGAGTTACAAAGTATTCGGTTTAATTCTTTAACCACAGAAGAGGACACACCTTTATATACATAGGTATTGTCTTCTTTTTCTGGCAGGGTTTTCTTTTTCATCGTTTCTAACTGAAGAGCCCTATATAGGGTAAAAGGAATTGCGAATGCAGGAGTAACAAGTTTCTTTTGCTCACTATAGTAAGTACCATTACCCTCCCCACTAATAGCTCTGCCATAGCAATATGCAATGGCAAATGCATCAGGGTTAATTGTTCTGTCAGGCAATTCCCTTATATATGCTTTGACCGGATATGAGAAGAATCGCTTAAGTCCTTCCTTTTCCAATTCTGCAACACCAATTCTATTCTTCCAATCATAATACTTCAATTCTTTCTCGTCCTGTATAGATTTAGAGAAATTATCTACTACTTTATCGACAGAAGGATAATTCTTAAGTATAGCTTTGGAATCGACCTCAATTTCTTTTATGTCGTATTCATTATTTAGGTTCTCAGTAATATAAATTCCGACAGATACCTCTTTGAATTTTTCCGAAACGGGGATATTGTTAATATGGTAATAATGGGATTCGTACTTCAATATGAGCGGTTCTGTCAAGGCATAGTAGCCCTTTCCTGTATGGTCTGCAACACCACTAAACACCAATGGCCAGAAGATTTCCCAGATAGGATTGCTCGATGTGAGCTGGTGACTTTCTACCAGATAGTCACAACTTGTCTTGATGGAATCCAGACTTCTCCTTCCGAGTTTGCTCAACCAAACATACAGAAGCTTTTGCATTTCATATCGTTCCTTATTGCTCATCTTCAAGATAGCTCTTATAATAATTCGGAATGTTTTTAAGAGACTTACCAGCTTCTTCCAAGACCTTCGGAGTTAAATAACCTATATTCGTATTCTCTGGAATCTCGATTCTTCCATAGAAATCTTTTTCTATACTTCTATCAACGCAGCCCATATGTTTTATGCAGTTTTCGGCCAGTGGCATAACATCGTCATTGGCAAGAGTGCATATGACACGTAAATTTGCAGGGAACTTTTTGTTTACTCCTGGGAACATTGATACGATGTCCCGCTGAATATCAATCAGCGGCATCATATAGTTTGGCAGATAGGTTAGGTTTATATTCTGCAAGAATAAGAAATGCATAATATCCTCATTTCTATAGCATTCTTCAACCATCTGTCCCAATCCGTTTTGCCACAAATCAGCGAATGACTTCCAAGTAGCACTTACGTATTCTAAAGCGTATCGGCATTTCATGCAGGCAATAGCAATCACTTTAGCAATAGCCACATCGGGTACCAACATAATCTTATACAGAGCTATCTGATTTCCTATGTCGGTTGCCATCGAATAGGTAAGCTGATTCGTCTTTAATGCGTTTTCAAGTGACTTGATGAAAGCTTGATATACAGGAATTGCATCACTCGCAATGTCAAGATCTTCTATAGTTACATTCTCTGCTTGCAAAATTGGTGCAGACGAATGACTTCCAGCCCCAAGGACTTCCTTTACCACAGAAAAGTCCTCGATAATTTTCTCTTTCCTTTCCTCTAAACGGTTGATACTTTCTTCGAGTGTTGCGAAATCCTTCCGCTTGCCTGCAATAGAATCTTCAAAAAGTTCTGCTTCCACTTTCTTTTCTTGAAGTAACCTTTCTTGTTCTGCAAGCTTAGATTGATAAGTCTCGTCAATATCCCCTATCAATTTTTTTAGCCTTTGTTCTTCTTCCTCTGCATGTTCCTTAGCAAGGAGAATTTCCATATCATAACGTTCGCGTATCTCCTGAAGCTCTTTCGCTTTTTCTTTTTCGACTTCTTCAAGATACGCTTTACGATGTACAGATATTGATTGTTCGATAGAATCCTTAAGCCAAGGTAACGTCTTTAACTCGTTCAGTTCTTCAAAAGAAATTGTTAATGCTCTGGTGATGTGAGTAAGCCTCTTGATTCTACTACTAATGACAAGACCATCCAGTCCCTTTGAACTTGCAAAGGCTTCTCTCAGCAGTGGCTCCACGTTGCGGAACGTCTTTTCTTCGAAGATCTGATTCCAGTTTTTCTTCAAGACATTCTTCATAAACCATTCCTGTAGCTGTTCATCAGTAGTGATGTCAATTTTGCCGTCCTCACCACCTTTAGCGGTATCTGTTACAAATAATCTACCATTAACAGTTAGTGTGTCAAGCGATCCTTCTTTCCAATAAGAAATCAATCTATCTTGGCTATCAGCTTTTATAAGATAGATAGCTCCACCCGAGGATACAAATGTGTCGTGATCAACATCAAGAAGGTTACTCTCCTTCAGTAAAGAGTAGTTATATTGCCCATTCGCCGTAAAACTGCCCTTCAACTTCTTGACTCTGGCTCCAAATTCATAAACCCCACCAGATTTATTCCATATAAATGCATAATACCCTTCACCGATTTTCTCATTTGGAATGACGCTAATACACACTAACGTCCCCTTTGATTCATAGTACTTCTCAGCGAAGTTATGTGCGAAAACCTTTCCATATGGAGGGAACAGCTTTTGAATCTCACTATCTTTAAGTTGAATGAAATTATTCCGCCAGTCAGTATACCCAACAACCTCAATCTTTGCATTGGAGTTTCCTGGAAAGAAGTCTACATAACCGACTACCTTATACTCATTAAAATCAAATTCAGTCATAATTCTGCTTGTTTTATGATTCGTAAAGTAATATTTGTTTCACCTTTATAGTACTGTCCGAACGTCAGTTGATTTGCCCATCGCCTTAACGTTGGAATATCTGTATTAATGGAACTATACGAAATTGAAGGATAATCCAAACCGACAGTGCCGTTTTCTTCCTTGTTGCTCTCCCATAGAGTTCCCTGCTTGTCGAAATGCCATTGGAAATAGCCTTGCAACCAATCACTGGTACTGGCAGAAGCCTTCACCAAATCAAATTCAAGTTTCTTATAGTCTTGAATCTTAATATAGTGGTGTCCTTCCGAGAGATGATTCAACGTTATATCACCTTCACATTCGGCATCGCCATGTGCTTTACCATCAATCCATATTCTTGTTGGACTTCCCAACTTAAGTATTGGTGCAGCTCCATGCAAATAAATCTGCCTTCCTATTTTCAATCCACCAGCCAGTTCGTAAAACCTCTTGTCAGAATAGAAATCCCTTGTATTAAAGTCGTATTTAACCCTAAAGATCTGGACGTGCTTGTTTTGATGTATCAAAGAGGGACGTAATCTGTAGTGTACGTCTGACTCATTTTTATAATAGCACACAATCAATCCCTCTTCTTCCTTTCCTTCTAAATATCTAACCTCTTGCCAGTAATTATCATAGACATCATCGCGTTTAAAGAGGATAACACCTTTTCGCTTGAAAGAATAGTCCTTGGCAAGTGTCTCATATGATGTAGATGACAAGTCAAATTTCTTCTCTAATGAGAGTTGGGCAGTTCTCAATTCTAGACAGCTAAAATCATTGGGAAGATACATAAATAACTGACCGGTCTCTTTCTTTATAACGTTCTTGGTTTTACCTGCTCTTTCCTTAAAATCGCCATTCCAGCGTAAGAAGAAGTTATAAACCTGATTATAATAATCATCGTCTGTGATAGAATTATCTATAACCAGTTTGGCATGGTTAGTTTGTATATGATGCAGTATATCATACCTACTTATGAGTTTTCTAAAATCCCGTTTTTGAATATCCTCCCCTGGAGAAAGATTTTTGGCAACAAAGCATGATGCAATATATTTCAGGTCTTCCTCTGTGAAAACTCTTAACGCTTGGTTTATTGGGTATTGGACATATCTGCCTGTGCCTGTTCTTCTTTCACATTTTGTTATTTGGAAATAGTTCCTATCACACCAGTTGTAAAGTGATTCCCAGATGTCCTCTTGATACGTCTTCATCCAGTCTTGGAGGTCATACATACTCCAATTTAGAACCTGAGAAAGCCTGTCACGGTAATTCTTTTCAGAGATTGTACCTTCATTTGCACGTTTGGATGCAGCATATAGCTGGATTGCAAGCATTCCCTTTACATATAAGTTGTCACGCCTATTGTTGTAGAGTGAACTGCGGACAGCTGACATCAGCATTGACTCTTTAACAGAGTAAATCTTACAGAATTCGTCTATAAAAGTTTGGTCAATCACAAAGGCAACGTAAGTCCCCGCATTCTCCTCTGGGAAAATGCGTTCATCTACAAACTTGCAGAAAGCCTTGAATATATCACCCAAACTATCCATATCTTATCTCCTTTCCGGAGGGGGCAATTTAGAGATATTTCCTAAATCTCTTTCTTGTTTTTGATTATCTTCCATAATTATTTTGTTTTAGGAGGTGGCAATTTTGACGGACTTATATAGTCTGTACCAATTGGAGGTTCCTTATAGCCTCCATTTCCTTTTTGATTATTGTTCTTACTCATTTTCTTTTTTATAAAATATCAGTTTTAATTCATCGGTTTGTTCAGTTACAAAACGTTTCTTTATCCAACTAGGAATCCAATGGATAAGCTTATTCATTTCCATTTCTTTTTCCGCAATCTCCTTTGACCACTCTGTAGAACGTTCTAATAAGGAAGGATCCTCTGGTGATAATGATTTGTTTTGTATTTTTGCATATACATTTTCCAAATCTGCCTTATATTTACAGAAATCAACTCCGATGTCCCCCAGTTTGTTAATGTCTTTGTCTGACAGTATTATCGAATTTCCAAAATCTTTTATAACCGCAATGAAGAAGGACAGGAATGCTGATATGATTGTATAATATTTCATTTCTAATCCTGCAAATAGTAGACTTAATGCAGTAAAGAATGGAATAAGAATTTTTAGAAGAGTTGATATTTTGATTTGTATTGCCACATACCATCTTGCTGCGCGGGCATGAGCATCAACCCTCTTCATTTCATTCCAAATTTTATCATCAACGTTCATATGGTTTTCAATTGTAGACTATGACTCAACAACTTCCATTTCCTCTAAATCAAACAACGTCGGTTCCATAACAGAGATTTGCTCCTCACGACCAGAAACCGGCTTGCCTGTAGCTTTTTCGATGAGATCCAGGAGAGCTTGCTTGCGCTTTTCAAAGTAAGTAGCGAAATCATCGTGACGTATCGCTTCTACGTCAATCTGATGGCTGGCCAAATACAGATCCAAGTCTTCTGGCTTTACCCCGTGGTTACGTTCAATACTGGACAAATATTTGCTTGGAGCAACACCTTGAATGATTCGGTTTGTTCTAGCATAGATAGGAGTTTTATTGATGACAGAATTCCACTGAGCTTTATCCAAATGTTCTTTTTCACAATGATTCTGTGGAAAGATATGATGTATATCTGTCGCTTCCTGAACATACGAAGCAAAATCCATCTGTGAACCTTTGATGAAGTCGAGTGCATGCTCCTTCAAGATAAGAGCCATCACACCTTTATAAGCAGCACTATTACGCGTGTAGAGTTGCTGTAGGCGAGTAGCATGGAAGTTTGAACGTTGTACGGTGTCTGGTTCGCAGGCATCATCCTTGACCCATGCCATCAGTCCCAGAATGTCTGTAACATAACGGGTTTCGTTGGCCCCTCCATACAATTCACCAAAGACGCCACACCAGTACCATCTCTCCAATTTTCTACGGTTACCAGCACTATACCATAAATTGGTGTCAATCGCAAAAGCAACAGAGAGAGGAATGAGCTGACTGCTATAAGGTAAATCAAGTGCTGTAAAAACTCTTTGTTCCGACAGGAATTTCACGGCATCATTGATGCCGCAAATCATTTGATTCCGATATTTGGCATATTCCTCATACGTCAACTTCAATACGTCCCGCTTCTTACAAGAAACAGCTTTGGAAGCTCCCTTCGCAAAGTTTTCATAACTTGCGAGCAACGTAGATGCAGTCAAGAAGTCTGTTCCAGTGAATGCTTGAATGTGTTTGTAATATAGAAGTTTTTCCTTAGACAGTTCTTTCCATATTGCATCCCAGTCCTTTCTGAGTTCAAAGTTTGCCGCAGCAAAAGTTGCTGTAACAAGTTCGAAAACCGTTAGAGATACACCACCTTGGTTGACGTTTTCAAAAACCTGACAAACGGCCTCCTTTGGGACATCATTACCAATCATAATGACGGGAATCTGATATTTGGTCATGGGGGCAACAATGGTTTCATAGAATCTATCCCACTTTTCATCAATCTCGTCGCTGTTATGATAGCGTGTGTATTGACGTTGCCATCGCATCATCTCCTGTGAATCGAACACGATATTCAATGGAAAGTAATGCTGCTGATATTCAAGTTCCCTTGTTGAGAGGTCAAGTTTAACATCACGTCCTATGTTTTCCATGATGCGCTTGTCTTCAGGTATTGAAATAACGGCCTCAATACGGTCGGTTAATGTGTCCAGACTTGTAGGAATATGCAGATAGTAGAACCGTTTTATAGGTTTTTTCTTACTATCTGTAGTCTCTACGGGCTTTTTGCTATACATAGCACGATATATTGACGTGTTGCGTTGTTGTCCGTCAAGCACAAGCCGCTCAGGCTCCACGTTCTCCTTTGTATTGTCAACGCCCTCAAAGAGACGGTATTTAAAATGAATATCGTTTCCACCTGTCTGCAAGAACATGGCCGCACCTATAGGATAGCCGTTACTTATACTTGCTATCAATGCCCGTATTCTGCCATCTTCCCATACCCATCCTCTTTGGAAGTCTGGTAATTGCGTTTTACCTTCATCAATTGATTTTAGGATGTCCGCGATAGATTCGTTATTGGATGTTATCATTTTGTAAGAATTATATTAAGTTATAGGACATATGTAGTTTCATCACCGCAGATATTGCGGATTTTCATTCGGAGGGGCTTCTGGTCACATCGGATGGTGGCATCCCAGAAGTCTTGGGTTTTCTTGCCGTTAAGGATGACGTAACCCAGGCGGTCAATCTTTATTTCCGCATTGCTGTGCCAAGGGGCTTGCTTGTTGGCTGTGGTGCAGTCGAGACTAATCCATTCGATTGTTTCCAAACCTTCATCGCTAATCTCCAAGGTTTTGAATTCCTTTTCCTTACCCTTGGCTTTCTGTTGTAAGGCTTGCTGTTGGCCTTTCAGATTTACCTCTTCTATCTTACGCAACACACGCTCGCTGTGGAAGCTCTTAATTTCCACCTTCCAGCCGGCCCAGAGGGCATCATGGGTTTCCGAGACTTCCCATTCGGCTTCGTCCTCTACCACTACCTCGTCAAGCACTTGCTTCAGGTCGCGCAGTTCAATGTCAATGGTAGTCTGGTTGTTCTGTTCCTTGATAAACTTTTCTATCTCATTGCGGTCGGTAATGTCGATGTAATAGACAATGACGCGCTTTATATCATCGGGCAAGTCGGGCAATGCCTCACGGATGATGCGATTCATCAGCGGTTTGTCAAGCAGACGCGTCGAGCTGTCCATCAGATTAGGAAGATAAACAGGCATCATGCCGTATTTAATATCTACGATGCTACCTTCCCAGAACTTATCCAAGGCATCCTCATTACGCAAACCTTTAATCAGACTCTTTAACTTATCCATTGTCTGAACAGGATTACGATAGAGCGATACACCATCTTTTACTTCCAGAACTTCAAACTCGGCTTTGTCTGCCAACAGACGGTCTCTTGTTGTTTGGATGCTATTGATACCGATGTCGCAATGAATGAAGCTACGCCCCAGCTTATTGGCAACCGCTGCCGTTACACCACTTCCCCCGAAGAAGTCTGCAACAAGCATCCCTTCGGTACTGCTGGCTTTGATGATGCGCTCCAATAGAGCTTCTGGTTTCTGAGTAGCATAATCAACACGTTCTTCTGCTTGAGAGTTTACAGCAAAGATGTCAGTCCACAAATCTTGTGCTGGAACGCCTTCCATTTCATCAAGATATTGTTTGTATCGAGGAGTACCATTTGTTGTATAGTACAAACGGTTTTCTCTTTCTAATCGTTCCATTGTTGAATATGGGCAACGCCAATACCCATCCTTTCCCTTCCAAGAATAACTATAACCAGAACCTTTTAATCCTTTGGCAGAAAGGTCTCGGTCTAAATACTTTCTTCCATTCTCGTCCACCTTATTGTAATAACGATCAATGTATTCTTGAGAATATGGAACTAAAGGAATGTCAAAATATAATTCAGAGCTTTTCGAATAATAGAAAATGCAGTCATGGAGGTTGGCAAATCCCGTACTATCATTATGGGCAGTAGAACGCTTCCAAATAATCTCATTTCTAAAGTTATCCTCCCCAAAGATTTCGTCCATCAGTATCTTCACATAATGCCCAATGTGGTAATCCAAATGCATATAAATGCTGGCATTATCGCTCATGATGCTCTTAATGGCCATGAGGTTCTCGTACATCCAATTGAGGTAACGCTCCTTGTCCCACACGTCACCATACATTTTTTCCTCGAAAACTTTCAACTCCTCAATATCAAGTTCACTTTCAGCCTGAGCAATGGCTTCCGCTACTTTGGGATTTCGACGAACATACACCTTCTTTGCATAGTCGGCACCACTGGCAAATGGCGGGTCAACATAGATAAGGTCTACAAAGATGCCTTTGTCTCTGAGATAAGCACATGCTGACAGACATTCGCCACGAACAACCAGATTGTTATGAGGATTCTTGCCAATCTGCTCTTTCAACTCCATCTCATAGAGGGGCATACCTCGCTGCACGCGCTCAACCACCTGGTCATTATCACGATAGCGCAATACACGTTTGGTGCGCACAAAGTTGTCTAATACCGCCTGTCCTTCAAGCGTATTGGGGAAATAGGGTACGTATTTGATAGCCATAGCTTATTGATATTTACACATTAAAGAATTTTTTGATGGCTGTAAGCGTTCTCTCACGGCGCTGTTCTGCACTTAGCGTATCTTCCAAATAGAGGAAGTCGAAACGCTGGTAGCCAAATTTGTCGTTGTTCTTTTTGACGAACTCAGACATGAAGTCGAGACGGTCCTTGAACTTCGCGGCAAATCCCTCGCCCTTGGTCTCGATAATGATAATCTTGTCTATCTGCTTCTGTTCGTCGCGACTGAGCAGCAGGAAGTCGGGAACATATTTGCCTGCATATTGCCAGACGTTGTTTACTTTTCTGTAACAATTAATTTTGAACTCTGTCAGCGTATCGTCGCCATTGAAATAGACTTCCAATAGCTTGTCCTTGATGAGGGGAATGATTTCCTGCGATAGAAATTCCATTTCCAGACCGCTGTCAAAGCGGTAAGGCAGATAGTGGTAGGTCTGACTGCGCTCGAGATGCGGATCTGTCTGTGGCTGCAACACAGATGGCGGCAATTTTCCTTGCTTGACCATCATTTCCAGCATAGCCCGCTCTTCAGTGCTGAGTTGTGGCTGGCCGTCGGGCTTTTCGTCCCATTTAAGTATTTCGTGTACGGCATCTTGCTTGGGATAGTACTGTTCACTATCCTCAATGGGCGAAGTCAGTTTTTCTATCTGAAGCAGATTAGCCTTTTCAGGCACAACCTCTTCCGTCACCTTAAAGTCACGTACAGGAGCAAAAGCTTGACGGATAAGCGAGCGGATGCGCTGGTGGTCATACTCTTTGTTCTCTATCGTTACGCCATCTCGTTCTATAGTGATTTGACGGAAGATATTTTTCAGTTCCACCTCGCATGCTTTCAAATCTATCACCGTCAGCATACCAAAACTTTCCTTGGCAATCTGCTGGAGCCACCAGCGGAATGATGTGCGTACTTCTTCCTTGGTCTCCTGCTCGTAGATACTCAACAACCTTCCTTCCAAGTCTTGCTGATGCACCAAGGTCATCTCCGATTGTACCAATATATTCTCATCCTTCAGACGCTTTGCAGGGTCGTTGGTGTCATCGATTATCAGCGTTTCGTAGCTTACCTTCAGTTGGTAGAACTCGATGGGTGGCACCTGCATACGTTCCATACGCGAGAAGCGTTCAATCTGCTTGTCCGCAGGACGCTTATTGGTAAATTCCTGTAGCGTGATGTTCTGCTGTTGTTGAAGCTGCCGGTTCAGTTTCTCAGCATTGAACTGATTTAGCCAGATGAGAGCGGTCTCTTGACTGTTCTTTGTCACCTGACGCAGGCAGCGGCAAGCGGTCTGCAGCACCATGTTCGTGGGACAGACACCCTTTTGTGGCAGGATAACGCCCGTCAGGCTCTTGCAGTCCCAGCCCTCCTTGCCAATCTGCACGAGGAGCACTATCTTGTATTTTGAAATGGATGTGTCGAGCGATGCAAATGCCGTCTCAGAACCTTCATGCTGAGGGTACTGTTTGTTGCCACCGTGATAAGGCAGAATGGTATCTGTAGGGTTCAAACCATAGGCTGCCACTATCTCCGAGACCAATGGGTAGATGCTTTCTTCCAGCGTTTCAATCTGACCGCAATAGATGGCCAGTTTGGCACAGGTACCGTTAGCATACATAGTGTCACGATACTTGTCCAGGAACTCACGGACGCCGTTGCTGACAATCGTCTGAGTGTCGTTGTCCGTGAACTTCACATCGGGAATCTTTAGGAAGTTGCCAATTCCCTCGATCAGCGGATAGTAATACACCACGTTGGCAAGGTCGGTGTTCTTGATGGAAAAATCGTCAGAGAGGTTCAGGCGTTCTGCGCTGTCCAAATAGGGCGTACCGGAGAATCCCAAAACAGAATTGAACGTATGTTTCTCCGTCCATTTGTTCACCACTTGGCGAAGTTTGATTTCACCGTCAGCGGCATGGTGTACCTCATCTATATATACGGCAAGATGTGGTATCGCGCCTATGATTTCACGAAGTTCATTAGCCTGCTCCATGCGTTTCAGTTCTTCTTCCGTATAAAGTGATGGGTCTTGATCGCTGGCGAAACGGTCGAGAATGACCTTCTCGGCATTGGTGATAGCCACCAGTCCCATCAAGTCATCCAAAGGCTGATGGTTGTTGATTTTCTGCGCATTGGGATTCTTTGTCCGGTTGCTCTTGTTGGCAGTCTTCTGCTCATCGAGAATCTCAAATTTGATAAGGCGGCGCAATTGCGTAGCCGTTGGTTCTGGGATAATCCACGAAGGGTCGAACTCCTTGATATGCTTCAGACTGGGGACAATCGATGACTTCAATCCCGATGGTGCCATCACCAAGAAGTTATGGGCGAAGGCCGGGTTATTCTCGTCATTCTGTGCATAGTAGAGGTCGAGGTAGATGAACGCCGCCATCAAATAGGTCTTGCCAGCTCCCATAGGCAGACTAAAGAGGTAGTCGGTATAGGTGACACCGTAGAATATCTTCTGGAAGGTCGCCTCGTAGTCTATCTCGTCGGCATGCTGCTTGATGTACGTTTCTAACTCAGGTGCCAACTGTTTGCCTTTCTTGTCTTTCAGACGCGAATACTGAAACAAAGCCACAGCAGCCTTGTTGGTGCTGAATATCTGGCGGGCTATCTCTGATAGTTCCACCTGCCCGATGTTAGTGTCGTTGAACATGCCATCGACAAAAAGCCGCCACAGAGGCTGGTTCTTGCAGGCTATCTTCAGAAACAGGTATGTCTTGATAGCCTCCAACTGAGCGTCGCGCATCATGCCCCTCAGTTCGATATGGTGTAGCAGTTCCTTGATGGTGCAATTCTCAGATGCCAGCCATTCGTTGCGTTTCTTTTCTATGAGTTTATAAAACATATTGTAGTTCTCTATTTTGAATCTTTTGCAAGAAAATACTGTTTGTATTCTCTAACGAACAGCTCCCTTATATCAACTTCGAGTAAATCAGCTATCTTTAACAGGCACGCAAGGTCTGGCTGTGATGTATTGGTACACCACTTGCTGACAGTTGAAGGGTTAACGCCAAGTTGTTCTGCCAACCATTTACTGGTACGTTTCTTCTCAACGAGAACGACTTTTATTCTGTTTACATCTTCCATTTGATTGCTGTTTAATGCCACAAAGATAATGAATAATTCTCATTTTATGGCTAAATCATCCATTTTTTTCTCCTATTTAAGTTTTTTTACGAATGAAAGCGAACAAGCTTTAGATTTATATATCTTAAAATAGTATGCTTATTTTGAATTAACCATTTCACCATACTCATGCCACCATCTAGCTGAGTCTGCTAGAGCATACACTTTACACTTGATATTATCTGGGTAGCGCATAGGTAGTTCGTCACGATTGCACCCTGCAAACGCACTAATGAAGGAAAAGTCGCCTTGAACATACTCATGCAGTTTTTGCTGGCCGATAAACCACCCAAGGATGCGGTCGAATTCATTCTCATCTTTGGCCAGTTGAATGTGTACCACCACATGCGGCTTTGCCTGCTGATGTAATAACCAAAAGTCACCATGACCTTCTACATGTCGCAGTTCTGCCTTGAAAGCATCACGCTCCACATGCTTGAATTCAACACCTTGCTCCTGCAGACGCGGGAACATCACATAATCACAATTCTCTAAACTTTTAAATTCCATATCGTTAATCTTTAGTGGGTAAATACTCGCACTCACATCTTCTTACCACCGCTGCCAACGATATTTCAGAGGCCGGTTGGTGGGCTTTACAGCCACTCTTGATGCAAAACTGATGCAAAGATAGTGATTATTTATCTAAATAATGCTATTTTAAGCCATTATTTTAGTTTTTTTCGCAAAGTCCAAGTTTCAATTGATGAACAAAATTCGCAAAAGATTGGAAAATGGATATATTATAGCAATTTCTGAACTGTTTCATTCGAATTAATAATTCACTTGATGTTTGTGTATTTATGATCGCCAAAAATATTTCTAAACGCCTCTATTTCATTTTCAATATGTTCGTTCACTTCAGATTCTGACATATCTGCAGTTACAATCAAAAAACTACAATAAATAAGGCAAATTGCTTGTGTGAATGCTGCAATATATTTGAAGTATTGGTCTCTCTGCTCTAGTACCTTTGTTCGTTTACCTGAATGAAAATAATCACCTCGAAACTTTACTATACAGAAAATAACTCCAGACAAATCCCAATTCTTATTACGCCTCTTGACTTCTTTTTGCATCCATTCTACATATAAACTACTCAAAGGATTCCTATACAACATATCAATTGCTGATAATATGCACATTTTCAAAACTTTAGATTCCATAAAATTGTTTTCAAGTGCATTAGTACGAAAATCCCCTTTTCCAAAAGCTTCTTCAAGTATCATAAAAAAATTAATGAAAGCAAAATAAAAACGGTCATTAATAAATGAAACATTGCCCAGGCGGAGCAACTCAAAAGCATATATTTCACCAGTTATAGTTGAGCATAATGTAAGAACGCGCTTGATATCTATTTGTGAAATTTCCAATACTGAGTTATCCTTTTCTAAGCTGCATTTTACTTTTGGAAGCCGATCAACAAACATTTTGTCTTCATTTGTCTCTGCAATCCAATCTGTTTCTCTTTCATCGTATTTTATTTCTTGAATACGAATAAGGAATGAACCTATTGATTCAATACACTTTAACGAATCCAGCAAACTTTTTTCCTGTGTAAATGCATACTGCATAATATCGTTAATTCCCTTTATTACAATTTGTTTATAATCTATTACTTGCTTTGTTGCCTCTACGTAGTTTTTCCCATTTATTGTAAAAAAGGTAAAGGAAACATCGTTCAATGGAAAAGATATAGGATTCTGGGCAATGAATCCACCTATAATTTCTACTTTGGTTCTAATTCTCATATAGGTTAGTCTTTTATTTTGTTATATTATTAGTTGAATGACATGATACTCTTTCGGGTAATATACCCAAGGCTCATATTAGTTAATTGCCTATTTGGGGCTTCATACTCTTCCGATGCTCTTCAAAACTCTTGATCTCGGCATCAAGTCCTTTCTCCATGATGGTTGTTGTGACATAGCCGACATAGCTTGCCTTCTCGATTGGACTCCAATCGCTTATCTTGCCCCAATAGGCAATCAGCAATGCTACGGACTCTGCGAATATATCCAGTTCCTCTGTTGGCTCCAACTTGCAACTGTTTATAGCCTCGTTGAGCTTATCGGCCAACATACCAACCTTTTCACGCTTGGTCATAGTCTTCTCTTTCTTCTTATCCATAAATATCTCCGCTACCTGTTGAAACCATACCTGTAATGTGCTTGCAATGAACGTCTCCAGAACCTGTATTGACGTTCGTTGCCGTGTCACACTTCACATCACCACTGCCAGTACGAACGTTCTGAACAGTGCCATTCACTGTGACATCCCCGCTTGTAGTAGCCAGGTTCTGCACATTACCGTTTATCTCGATACTTATAACATTACTGTCCTCATACTCTCCTCCGATGGCGTCCCAATCGACGGCCTTTCCGTCGGTATACCAGCGGCCATCAATTTTCTCGATAGTTTCACCCTTGATGGTGTATGTCTTACCACCACGCTTGATATTGACGGAACCGCCCTTAATGATAGTGCGCTTTCCTGTCGAAATCGTCCGTGTGCCGGCACCATGAATTATGGTCTCGCCACCCGTAAAGTCATTCTTGATATTAAAACCGCTATGACTCTTTCTGCCTCCAGAGGTGGTGTGATTCCCATAGACATTCTCTTGGTGCTCAACGACCTCATTGACTATATCGACAACACCTCTGGGGTTGCCCTTTCGGTTTACCATGTGACAGTCTATATTGGCTATGCCGAATACTTCAAGCATTTCTTTGGCTGAATCATTAAGCGCATCTGAGACTTTACGTTCTACCTCTTGGATGGTATCGGCCATATTCTCGCTCTGCTCTTGTTTAGGCAGATCGGCCTCCCGACCATCCACGTACCAGACACCATCCTTGCGCTCAACGAGTCTGCCTGTCAGTCGGTATTCCTTACCGTTGATTCGCATGCTGATATCTGCATTCTCATAACGAACATCCTTACCATCCATGAGGGTTACTATAGCACCATTGTAGGTGCTTGTTCCGAACCTATTACGTGTTGTACCCTGGTGTACAATCATCACACCGTCTTTCTTTTTCTGTTCTTCTACCCACTCATTGAGTGGCTTACCTTGTATGTTTATATCCATATTAATACCTATTTAAAAAACAGACGCAAAGTTACTTAAAAAAATCCAGATTACTGAAAATTATTAGAAACATCTTCCGATTTTAACTATTAATAGCCAATCTATTTGCTATTCTTGATTCAATTCTATTTTCTATATCCATCTTTCCCCTGCTATGTCGCCTTTCATACGTTGGCATGGCCATAGGGTTCTTTGCGAATTTCTTGGTGCAAAGGTAGCAAGCCCCTATGACATGGAAAGTACCGCGATGCTATTTCAGGAGAAAGTTCTAACGGATGCTCCGCGAATTTTCTGCTGAAATTCCTTGCCGTAGTCATCTGCTTGGGCTTGCTCTTTTACGCACAAAGAAATGTCTAAACCCAATAGGTCATGCCGATGAATAAAAAAAAGCTCCTCCGCAGGAGATGGACTTAAAAAGAAAGTCTGCCCCGCCAGGAAGTCCGATAAAATTCAAGTTTCACAACAAAATACAAGCATTATGCACGCAAAAGTTTATCAAATCACAAAGCGCAGAGTGGACAAAGAGAACTACCTCAACGAGAACACTCTGACACAGGGAGATAGCAGCGATTACGACTATTGCTCTGAAATCTCCGAGGAAGAAAGGGCTGAATCGATTGACACCTTAGTCAAC
>JAEEGG010009409.1_pt1 | contig 21878 bp, 17 predicted proteins | sample 9134161 | NCBI WGS metagenome assembly JAEEGG01 (sample SAMN16246543, study PRJNA631951) | gut metagenome | biome: gut microbiome; feature: rumen; material: CR-attached | host: Bos | place: Iran: Karaj | collected 2018-10
CAACGAGTTTGTTCACACCAGCGACCGCACCGGACACCACGATCTGGCCCGGGCAGTTGATGTTTGCCGGAACCACGGTCCCCGCATCCTTCACGGCTTCGCAAAGTTCAAGAATCTTGGCTTCGTCCTGGCCCATGATAGCAGCCATGGCACCCGGATTCTTGGAACCAGCAGAGGCCATGAGTTCGCCACGGGTACGCACCAGGCGGAGGCCTTCTTCGAAGCTGAAACCGCCGGCGGCGTAAATAGCGGAGTATTCACCGAGGGAGTGGCCGGCCACGTAGTCAAAGGCAAAGCCTTCGGACTTGAGGAGTTCCATCACCATGGCAGACACGGTAAACAGAGCCGGCTGAGTGTTGTCGGTGCTCTTCAGAACATCTTCGGGGCCTTCGGCCATGAGCTTGGAAAGCGAGAAACCAAGAATTTCATCGGCAGCCTGCATGAGCTTCTTGGCCGGTTCAAAAGTAGAAGCGAGCGTCTGGCCCATGCCCACGTACTGGGCACCCTGGCCCGGGAAAAGCAAAATCGTCTTAGACATTATATATACCTCTGCGGCTATACCGCACTTTCAAAGTTTCGCCCACAATTTAGAAAATACGGGATAGACAAAAACGTCCCGACAGCACTGCGAGCAAGAAAACTGAAAAATAAGATTAACGGAACAATTTTAAAAGTTCGAAAAGTTAGCCAGCTTGACCATGATAACAAGTTGTCGAACTTGGATCACTGCACTGCAACAGATTCAGCTGATGTTTGACTTCCACCACATCCATCTTCGGAGCGGAATATTCCTTTTTCTGTTCGATTTCGTTCTTCATATAAACCTAATAGGTTGCTAGTTTAATTTTTTTTCAGTTAAACATTCCAGTCGCAGAAATTCTTGAGCATCAAAAGGCCCACATCGCCACTCTTTTCCTGATGGAACTGGGTGGCAATCAGGTTGTCGCGCCCGACCATTCCCTGGAAAGTCTGCGTTCCATAAGTCGTTTCGGCAAAGGCGAATTCAGAAGGCACCACCGGGTGATACGAATGCACGTAGTAGAAATCGCAACCGCTGCGGATACCCTTCATAATCGGATGTTCACGGGTAAATTCCACCTGGTTCCACCCCATGTGCGGAATTTTCAGTCCCGGTTCGTCCTTGAAGCGCACCGCCTTTCCAGGCAAAAGTCCCAAGGTCCTTACGCCGCCATCTTCCTCGCTTTCTTCGAGGATAATCTGGCAGCCGATGCAGATGCCAAGCACCGGTTTTCCGGCTTTCACCACCGTCTTGATTGCATCGCCAATACCCGTGCGGGTAAGCGTTTCCATGGCCGAGGCGGCAGCCCCGACCCCCGGGAAAATCAGGCGGGACGCCTTTGCAATTTCATCGGCATCGCGGCTAGACTTCGCATTGGCGCCAATTCGTCCAAGCGCGTTCATCACCGACGTCAAGTTGCCGGCATTATAGTCAACCACGATAATAGGATCTGTAGACATGAAAACCTCTCTTGGAACAAAGCTAGAAAAAATTTTCCTAGCCCAAGGCGACAGGAAACATCATTTGTCCAAAAAATCGAGCGCTTCGCCGGCGAGTTCGACGCAACGGTTACAGGGAATCACCGCATTGGGACGAATTTCCTTGCACTTGGTACAGCCCTTTGCCCCGCGCTTGAAAAAGTCCTCGATTGCATCGGCATGGTCCGGTTGCATCAGCTTTGCCGTGTAGAGCGCCCCGCAGAATCCCTCCGGCGCCTGGCCTCCGCCAAAGCCGCGAAACGTCTGCGCGGCATCCGTCGATTCCAATTCTGTCTTGCCCGTACCACGGGCATACCCGTACGCCACCGCCATGGCACAGTTGCCACGCTTATCGGCATGAAACTTTTTTGCTTCTTCTGCAATAGACATCACTGCCTCCTTGTTAAAATCAATCATGGATGCAACGGACGGAATATCCGCGATCTTTTCCGTTAACCATCATCTCATATCTATTTTCTACACTTTGGGTCGCTTCTCTAAAGCGAGCCGCAATTTGTACGGTTGAAGCTCCAAAATAATCGTACATGCTGGATGTCCAAAACCAAGCCCACCTAAATTCGTCGCTCCTATCACAGAAGCTTCCTGGAGTAGAAGGAGTACCCGTATAGGAACAGCCTGCAGGAACTGCCGTAAAGCCGTAATCATCGGTCCCAGACCAAAGCTCATCATAATCTTTCGCCATCATCGCCTCGGGATTACTCCCCATAAACTCATAAAGAATTTTCCATTCCGTAGTATCTGGCAAATGCCATTTTGCTGGGCAGACCCCCCGAATGGGATACACGGGGGAACACGTCACATAGGCTCCGCACCCCTTTGCATTTGTTCCATACATGCCCACGCTATCCACAGCGGCAGACCATGAATACAGGCGACCAAACCGGGCACAACTATCGGCATCATCATAGCACCTAGAATTCCACCCCCGCAGCCCCGGATTCGCAAGCGTATCCCCGTAATTCAGGTTTTCGGCAAACCACAGCTGATCCCCGATATAGACCGTACGGTAAACATTTCCGTCGCGAAGGTCGCGCATCCGGTTGATTTTCCATTCCCCCTTGTCGCACCTCAGGCTTTGCACAGACACATCCGTTCCGGCGATTTCAAGCGTATCGCCCTCCAATGATGCCGTACACTTTCCCACCTTCAGTTCCTTCATCCAGTAGTTGCGTATAAACTTTTCAAAATTAGGAACGGAAGCATATCCCCAGGACTTCACATTCGCGCGAATTTTGGAGAGCCCACCAGACAGATCCGCATTGATCGCCCAATCCGCCATTTCACGTTTCGTCTTTGAATCGTCCCACGTTCCTTCCAGCTCAAACGCATTCGAAATTTCTGTCAAGAGGACCATCATATCACTTTCGCTACGTTCCCCCTGCAAAAGAACCGACACTGCAAGGAGAGCGGCGTCGGCATCCGTTTTTCCAAATACATCCATGTCCTCGGACTGCGTTTTAAGGCCCGTCGTATCGATGTGGAAAAGTTTCATCAATTCAGCTTGCGCCTTGCTTTTGGCCGCACGGACTGTCATCTTGTCGCGGGTCACCAGGCGGTACACGCGGTCATACTCCAGATGAGTCAAGAGGTTTACGTTCGCAGACCTACGCGAGAGCATGTTCGTAATGGCGCGCAACTTGATGGGCGCATCGGAAGGTTTCCCCGTCACCTCGTTACGGTAATAACCGTCCACCACAAGCAACGCGTACTGACTCACCAAATTGCGAGAAGTAAACTTATAGTGGCCATCATCCTGCGTAATGTTACTCGTAAAGTTACCATTCGTCTGTTTTAGGGTGCGGCCATCCGAAAGTTCGTACAAATAAACAACCGACCCTTTCAGGAAAGGTCCCTTTTGCGTATAGCCCACCAAGGAATCCAGGGAAATGGGAACCACTTCCGAATCGAGAGGAAGCTCTCCCCCGACCTGGTTCAGGTACAGGGTCAGTTCATTTTCGCCACAGACGATTGTCACTAGCGAATCCGACTGGTTTACAATGGAGCAGTCCGAACCGTTCGCACCGTTTTCGCCATCGGTGCCATTTTCACCCTTATCACCCTGAACACCATCGGTTCCGTTTTTGCCATTTTCGCCATCGGAACCCTTTTGCCCCTTACGACCATTTTCACCATTCGTTCCGTTGATGCCTTTACTGATAAAGCCGACACTATCACCGTCACACACAATCTTATAGCCATTTCTTGTGGGCAATTCCGCCATGGAGCAATTGTGCAAAGTGTCCTTGAAGGAATCCTCCGTCGCTACCCATTTTCCCGCAGAACAGGTCCGGGTGGATTTGTCCTTTTTTATCCACGCCATGGAGCCTTCGTTTTCGGCACCACATTCGGGGAGTTTTTCGGCAGTCTCGGCAACAACCATATCGGAATTCCACACCTCGGTCACCGATTCAATGGTTTTCTGTTCGCCGCAAGCGACAAGAATCAATGCAAACAGACAAATAAAGTACTTTATATTCATAACTTAGTTATCCTTTACGCAGCGAATCGGGTACGCATCATATTTTAAAGGAAGGGTATTTCCCCAATATACATAGGCATAAATACCATTATACATCGTCGAGCTCCAGAAAACTTTACGATCTATGGGTAATGCGGAAAATCCATATTCATCCAAGCCATAGCTTCCCCAACCCGTCCGAGACAGGAATGCACTCGGATTCGCCAACCTTTGCAGAGACTTATATTCCGCAGTATCTGGCAAATGCCAATTTTCGGGACAAATTCCACGAACAGGATAGGTAGGAGCAATTCTATTGTTATAGCCACAGAACCTAGCATTATTGCTGAAAACAGCTGCACTATCCATCGCCGCAGACCATGTATACAAGCGGCCTCCGATCTCACAATGAGAATCTATGTGATCAGGGCACCAACTATGTTCCTTTAGGCTTGGAGCCGTCACACTGTCGGCATAGTTCAAGTTTTCCGCCATCCAGACCTGATTGCCAATTTTAGTAGTCCTATAGACCTTGCCATCTCGCGCATCGACAATCGAGTCATACGCAAAATCTGGATTAAAACGCATTACCTTTGGGACATCCCAGCTCCATGCCAAATAATCAATCCATCCGCTTGATGTACAATAGTACTTGTGGTCTTTATCGACAACGCCATCTATCACCGTTCCCACTTCGGAACATTCCTGCTGATATGTATTCTTTTCTATATCGGTTGCATAGCGCCATTTAAATCCGTTTGATTTATCGCATATAAAATAATCCAACGAATCTATACGACCAAACAAGACTACACCTTCTTTACCGGCTGAACATTCCTTATCGAAGGTATTCTTTTCTACATCGGTTGCAACCCGCCACTTGGCACTATCGGCGTCCACGCAAATAAAGCGTATTTCCGTATTCGTCGTATCCTCGTAAGACGAAGCGTAGAAAGCGGAATTCTTGTTCGTCACATTTTTGGCAAGCCCCACGGGAACACTGTCGCTTCCGCAAACCCCAAGGCCATTTTCGATACTCCAGAACTTACGCAAATGCTTCTGGAAGTGCGGAACATTTCCCAAGTTCCAGCCCACAACATTCTTATAGATGGTCGCATACCGGCCCGAAGAATCCGCCACTAACGCCCAGTCCGCCATTTGCACCTTGCCTAAAGTATCTTTCCACGTACTATCCGATTCCAAGTCAAAGGAAATGTTCGACAAAAGTTCCGACAACTGTCTTTCGTTACGGTCTCCGAGCAACAATACCGACACCGCAAGGAGCGCTGCATCGGCATCCGTTTTTCCAAATACATTCATATCTTCGGATTCCGTCTTGAAACCCGTCGCATCGATATGGAACAGTTTCAAGATTTCAGACTGAGCCTGTTTTTTTGCAGCCCTCACACTCATCCCCGCCTGCGTCACCAACCGATAAACGCGGTCATATTCCAGATGAGTGAGCAGATTCACGTTTGCCGACCGGCGAGAAAGCAAATTGCTGATGGCATGAAGCTTGATAGACTTATCGGAATTTTTTCCCGAGACCTCGTTACGGTAAAAGCCGTCCACCACGATAAGCGCATACTGACTCACCAAGTCGCGCGAAGAGAACTTGTAACGTCCGTCATCTTGCGTTATATAGCTGACAAAATTGCCGTTCGTCTGTTTTAGCGTACGGCCATCCGTCAATTCGTACAGATAGACCATCGACCCCTTAAGGAACGGCCCTTTCTGGGAATACCCCACCAGGGAATCCAGCGACACCGCAATCACTTCCGAATCAAGCACCAGCGTATCCGCAGAAAGCGGATTGAACAAATCCAGTACCAGGGAATCTTTTCCACAACGGATAGTTACCAAAGAATCGGTTTGATTTGCAATGGTACAGCCGGTGCCGTCTTCGCCATCGGTGCCCTTCTTGCCCGCATCACCATCTTCGCCCTTGTCCCCCTTTTGCCCGTCTGTGCCATTGATGCCGTCAGCACCGTTTTCACCGGGCTCACCCTTTTGGCCGTTTTCACCGTTGCGGCCATAAGGAACCGTGCCTATAGAATCTCCATTACAAAGAATCTTGATTCCGCTCGCATCGGCAAGTTCCACGGAGCTACAGGTGATGTCGCCCTTCTTTACCGTATCGCGCGAAGTGACCGTGGCAAACCATTTTCCGTCGACGCATACTCGCGCAAAAGCTTCATTTTTCACCCAGGCCATTTCGCCATTATTTTTTTTACTGCACTTGGGCAGTTCCCCCACCGAGGCGTAGATATCCACCGGAGAGGCCTCATGGGAAACATTCTCGGTTGTCGTTTCCTCGCCACAGGCCATAAGCCCCAAAAGCGCAAACAAGCTAAACGAAAGGACCAATCTTGACTTTTTCAGGGAATAAGACATCATCTATTCCTCCAGTCCAAGGACGCAGCGGATTGAATTGAAAATGATTTTAAAATTCGAATAAATATTGAAATAAGCGGTAGAGGAAGACCCCGGATACACATAGAATCGGTATGCCGATTTATTGTCAGCATACGAATTCTGGGCCGATGTCCAGAAGGAAGCTCCAGTGCCAATGCTGCGGTATTCACCACCTTCATCATAGTAATTCGCTAAATATATCGTCATTCCATATTCATCCGTCGGATTGTCCCAATCTGCATAGGAAGGCGAAATATCCGCAAGCACAATTTCGTCCGAAAGCAAGGCGACCGTATTGTTCCCCGTAGCCTCATACAAGGCCGTCCATTCCAGCGAATCGGGCAAATGGAATCCTTCCGGGCAAATTCCCCGCACCGGATACGTCGGCACAAGAACATTGCCCCACCCGCAGCCCTTTGCATTATCGCTAAACACGGCGGCACTATCCATCGCCACAGACCACGTATAATGGCACCCATACTTATAGATGCTATCGGCCGTGCTAAAGCACTTCATTCGACCTTGCAAGGCAGGGTAGCCGACACTATCGACATAGCGCATATTTTCAGCCATCCACAGCTGGTTTTCTATCGTAGTCACGCGATAAACGTTTCCGTCGCGCAGGTCTCGAATCCGATGAATGCGCCACGCCCCGTCGACACATTTGAGGCTCTGTACCGACAAGTCACTTCCTTTCAATTCGAGAGTATCGCCATTCATCGACTTGCTGCATTTGCCGACATTCAATTCCTTTTGCCAGAACCCGCGCAAGTACTTTTCAAAGTCGGGAACCGTTTCCGAAAGCTTCCACCCGGCTACGTTATTTCGAATGCGGATCAGGCGCCCCGTCAAGTCCGTGCGTAAAGCCCAGTCCACCAATTTTCTTTTCGTCGTCTCGTCATTCCATTCTCCGTCCTGCTCCATGTCACTTGCAATTTCGGCCAAGAGGGCGACCATTTCCGCCTCGGTGCGGTCCCCCTGCAAAAGCACCGACACCGCAAGGAGCGCCGCATCGGCATCCGTCTTTCCAAATACATCCATATCCTCGGATTCTGTCTTAAAGTCCGTCGCATCGATATCGAAAATGTTCATCAGTTCCGATTGTGCCATACGCTTGGCGGCCCGAACCGTCATCTTTTCATGCGTCACCAAGTAGTATACACGGTCGTATTCCAAATGCGTAAGCAGGTTCACGTTCACCGATTTTCGCATGAGCATATTCGTTACCGCACGTAGCTTAATCGAAGCCTTAGAAGGCACGCCCGTCACCTCGTTGCGGTACTCCCCGTCCACCACGACAAGCGCATATTGGCTTACTAGGTCGCGGCTCGCAAATTTATAGCGACCGTCATCGCGCGTAATGTAGCTTACAAAGTTTCCGTTCGTCTGCTTCAGGGTACGACCATCCGAAAGTTCGTACAGGTACACCGTCGCGCCCTTAAGGAATGGCCCCTTCTGCGACAATCCTGTCAAGGAATCCAGAGCGATCGTCACCTTTTCCGAATCAAGTTCCACACTGGCGTGCGCAAAGCCCTTCAGTTCAATAATTTCTCCGTCGCAAAGAATCTTTACCGTAGAATCACTCTGGTCGACAATGGTGCAGCCCTCGCCATCGGCACCTTTCTTGCCGTTTTCACCAGCGTTTCCGGAATCCCCCTGATCGCCCTTGGCGCCGTTCTTACCATTCGAGCCATTTTTTCCGTTTCGGCCCTTTTCCCCCTCGGGGCCATCGACACCGTTCAGGCCATTCAGCACGACTCCGATGGAGTCCCCGTTACACACGACCTTGAAACCCGTTGAATCATCCAATTCTTCTGAAAAACAGGAGAACTTTTCGCCCGCAGATACCGAATCCCTAGCCGTCGGAACTGTCGCGTACCAAAGCCCATCAACGCAGACGCGCACCGAAGATTCCCCCTTCACCAGGATTCGCTCGCCCTCTATGGAACGTTCGCATTTCGGAAGGTCTTCGACAGAGGATACCACCTCCGACTTGGACAGAACGACTTCCGTCACTTTTTCAGTCGTAGAACCATCACCACACGCCGCAAAGACGACGGCTAATAGTCCAACCAGCCAAGTCCACTCCCCCATTCCAATTTTCAAGCATTTCATTTTCTTTTCCAGCTTTCTTTCAAAATTTCTGTTTCTAGGGACTCTGTAACGGCCCCTACTGCCTACGGTCTCTTTATCGTCGGGACGCTTGCAAGCAGTTTCTTGGTATAATCATGTTGCGGGTTTGTCAGTACGACATCGGCGGCTCCGCGTTCCACCACATGCCCAAAATACATCACCAGCACTTCATCGCTCAAGGCGCGAACCACCTGCATATCGTGACTGATAAAAAGAATCGATAATCCGAACTCGTTTCTTAGGTCGTCGAGCAAATGAAGGATCTGCGCCTGCACCGAAACATCGAGTGCGCTAGTCACCTCGTCGCACAAAAGAATCTTCGGACGCACCATGAGGCTCCGGGCAATGCATAGGCGCTGCCGCTGGCCCCCCGAAAATTCGTGGGGGAACTTCTGGAGTGATTCCACGGGCATCGACACGCGCTCCAGAAGTTCTTTTGCGCGCGCCTCCGCAGATTCAAGTTTCACCCCGCGCGCAACCAGCGGCGCCGTGAGGATTTCTGCGACCGTCTGCCGCGGGTTCAAGCTGCTGAACGGATCCTGAAAAATCATCTGCACAAGGTCGGACACTCGGCGGTGCTTTCTCGTAGCCCCGTTCGACGGTCCACCCTCCGTAGCGGTCGATTTCACCGAGACCTTTCCTGATTCGACCTTTTCGCCAAAAATCCGGTACTCGCCACAGCTCATAGGAACAAGCCCCACAAGCGACTTCGCAAGCGTCGACTTTCCACAGCCCGACTCGCCCACCACGGCAAGGATTTTCCCCTGCGGAAGCGAAAAGGACACATCGTCCACTGCGGTAAAATAGCTCTGGATCTTACCGAAAACGCCCCCGCGCATCGGGAACTTCACCGTAAGATGCGACACCTCCAGGGCATAGCCCTGAGCCGCATTTTCAATACCGGTAGGCGTTCTTTCGGGCTTATCCAAAGACATTGGCTAGGTTCCAGACTCCGTTTCACCATCGAGCCCGGCAAGGGCTTCCTGAACACTCTTTTCGGTAGAAAGCAAAATCTGGCGGCACTTGCGCAAGAGTTCGGTCGCTTCTTTAACCGCTCCGGCCAATTCGTCGATTTCCATTTCTGAATTGTCGATCCGTCCAAGGATGCCTTCTAGGCGCTCCATTGCCGTTTTGTATTCAAGATTTTCGGTACTCATGCCAACGAATATAGTTATCTTTAAACTAGTGAGTTTTCCCCGTATGTCCATAAAGCGCTTTTTAGGCATCAGCCTTACCGTAGCGGCCTCCGCTGTTTCGGTCGCATGCCTCGACATACCCCACAGCCCAAACACCGACGGTAAAATTAAGACAGTCGATGTCTATGTCCGTCAGTTCGGCGAAAGCAAGAGCGAACCGCTCAAGGTGAGTTCCAAGGATTCCGCAAGCCTGATTGCATCGGTATCCCCCGACACCTACAGGGATGACGTCCGCTATTATTGGTATAACGACGATGAACTCATGGACAGCGGGCGCACGTATTCGATACCGATCGAATTCATGCAGTCGAGCTATATCAGCAAAAACTTCATCCCCAACCACCTTTCTATCGTTGACGACGAAGGAAACGAAATGGGAACCGAATTCCACGTCATTGTCAACGAGCCCCCCGAACTTTCGTCCAGGACCATCCCTGCAGACGGTGACACCCTTTACGGAAATTCGGCCACCCCGATGCTTTTCCGCTGGTATATCTACGACAACAGCGATATCGACACGTTGCAAAGTTTTCTGGAAATAGACGGGATTTCCTACCCGGTGGGGGGACTGACACTGATACAGCAATCGGGGTTCGACGAGGGTGTACACACCTTTAGAATCATCGTCCAGGATTCCTACGGCGACATGGACTCGACCGAATTGAAGGAATTTTTCGTCATCGACACCTTGGGGGGCACATGAAGCACTTTTCAATACTCCCCCCTAAAACGGTCCTAGCATTCCTCGTCCTTTTTTTCGCATGCGCCTGTACCGATTCCGACCAGTTCCTTTTTAACGAAACCGAAAATACGGAATTCATCAAGGTCGAAGCGACCGTGACCACATCGTTCGACTCCACGGCAAGCAGGTCCAAGGCGGACACCATCAAGCCAGGGGATTCGCTGATTTTCCTTACAAACGTCATTCCCTCCAAGTCCATCCGCAACCAGGAATACTTCTGGACCCTAGACGGGAAACTCTTTTCAAACGAGTTCAGCGTCAAGAGCACCATCAAGGACCCCGGCATCCACGACGTGGAATTCGTCTTTGTAGACTTCTTCGGCGACACCCTGAAAGATTCCCTCACCATCACGGTCGCAAGCCCGCCCCAGCTTGACAACGTAAACTACATTCCCGCATCGCTTACGCAAGGAATCCGGCAGAACGATTTTCTCCGCTTCGTCTGGAGAGCATACGACCCCGATTCCATGTGGAATCTCCATTCCAGGTTCACATTGCAAGAAGAATATTCCGACAGTCTCCTGGTCGACACCCTTCTGGACTCACCACAATTTATCTATACCGGTCACCTGAAAACGCTCCAAAAATACACCTGGCAAGTATCCGTACAGAACCAGTTCGGGCAAGCCGCAGAGCAACAACTAGAAGGCATTTTCTACACGACCGGAATCGACGGAGAAAATGCCATCTGCGGAAAACTGGAGACCACCACACGAGAAAACGATTTCACGTTCCAGGTTCTCCTGACGGACTCAGCGCAACAAACTCTCTACAAGAAAAAATTCAAGAGTAGCGACAGCCACTTTTCCATAAAGCCCCTTCCCGAAGGCAGCTACACCCTCTACACCCTCGTAGAAGATTATCCCGATTTCAAACCCGACACCCTGGACATCACCTTAAGGGGCGGCACCGTAAAAGAAATTCCCTCCATCACGTTTTACGACAGCATTCCCCCGACCATCGAAAGCTTGACCTCTAGCGACACGTTGGATATCGCCGATACGTTACATTTCAAGGTTTATGACGGCGGGGGCACTCTACAGCTATCAAAGATTCGCGCGATGCTTGATAGCCACACCCTTACGGGACTTTCGCTTTCTCACGACACGCTCGCGATTCCATTAGACCCAAGTGCCCTGTACTGGAGCTACAGAATTATCGCCATTACCCTTGCCGACAATAGCGAAAACAAAACGCAAAGGAAATTCTACCTCCATCCCAACGCCACCTTACCGGAGGTATTCAGTGAATAAGTTCCTCGCCTCCATTCTATTTTTATCGATGTGCCTTTTGGTTTCGTGCGGAGACGATTCGCTGATTAGGGAATCCGAAGGGGAACTCCACCAGTATGTCTACGGCGTTCCGGACCGCTATGCGGGAAATATCGTAGGCAACTTTGCCCCGCTAGGGAACCTGTACATAGAACAGGGGCAAACGGTCCGATTCTACGCCGGATATTCCAACGGAGAACAGATCTACATCGACGAAACCCTGCAGCAGTACTACGGCGGACATTCCTGGATAATCGGCGACGAGGACTACAACCTGAACACATTCCGCCACACGTTCAATTCGGCTGGGGAAGTCGTCGGGAGCCTCGAAACCGTAGACCTCTACGGTGACACGCTTCGAAACGAGTTCCACATCTACGTCAATACGCCGAACAGCATCGAGCTCACCTACCCCTACGACGGCTACAACCAGGCAAGTCCCGAACTCAATCAGCAGCAGCCCCTCTACTGGACCATCCACGGAATCGACCCCTGGGAAACCGCCCTGTGCCAGGTTTTCGCCTCGTATTACCGAGACTCCGTCTGGGACAAGCCCATCGGATATGTCGACTGCAATTCATACGCCCTGCTCACCGGCTCGCTCCTCGATTCAGTGGCATACCATGAAAATAAAAACGTCGCCCAAGACAGTTCCTTTACACTCTACTGGGCTATCATTCTCCAGACCCAAATCGAAACCGGCAAGCGTGAAAGGGATTCTTCGAGCATCTTCCATTTTTCGACCAGAATCCTGAGCGATTCCTCGACGATCAGGATTCCCATCGTATACGATCGGTACCGCGACAATGCGCTCCTACAAACCCAGGTTCATCTGATAACGGCCAAGGGGGACACCCTGAAGACCCTCGTCAATGAAAGTCCTTCGGGCACCGTGACTGCCAAGGTAGAAGCACAGACCGGCCTCAAGATTTTCATCGAGGAAATGTTCCGCAAGGAGTACGCCCCCGAAAGCACAACCATCGATATTTCTCCGTACACCGTTCTGGAGCTAGACACGGTCCGCCTAGGCGATGCGATTCCCCCGCAAATCGCCCCCTTCGCTCCCACCATTTCCATCAAGGATTCCATCGCCTTTTTGGTCTACGACGACGGTTCTGGAATCAACCCCTCGAAACTCAAGGTCGTCGTGAACAGGGACACCGTGGAAAGCGACTTCCACACCCCCATGCTCCTGTTCAAGGCGAAATGCACACTCGCCTGCAACGTCAAGATCATTGGCGAAGACTACGCAAGAAACCCGCTCCCGCAAGTCTACTGGTATATCGAAAACAAGTCGAATACCTATACTATCTCGGGACCATTCGCAAGCGAGGAACCCTAGATGTTTCGCCTACTGCTAGCATTGATGATTCTTGCAAGTAGCGCCCTTGCGCAACGGGTTCTACACGTATCGACGATTCCCTCGAACGCCGATATCTACCTAGACGAAATCTCTCCCGACCACACAAGCAACCCGGACTACGTCTCGCCCGCCTTTATTGAAATTGACGAAGACCAGGCCATCGAGGGAACGATACTCCTTTCGCTATTCCACCGTACCTTCGCCGACACCACCATCAGGGTTACGCTTTCCGACAGGGACACTTCGTACCTCATTGTCTCGGGGCGGCCCCTCATCGAAGAGGCGCTTATCGAGGCACAGGACAGCGAACTTTCCAAGAGGTCTCGGAAAAATTTCGGAAGAAAACTGATGATAGCCTCTATCATCCCCTTCGCCGTAAGCGCCATCGCCGGAGCCTACACCTACTACGAAATTGAAAAGGCGAACGACTGCAAAAGTTCCCTTAAGAATTCCGCCATCAGCGAAAGTTCGCATTTCCACGACACCCAAAAGGATTTCAAGGATCACCGTCAAAAAGCAAAACACGCAAAATACGCCACACTCACGGGACTTGGGCTAGGAAGTGCGCTTTTGACCATCGGATTCATCTTATCATTCTAGGTCGGCTATGAAAAAGTTTCTATTCACCTTATTGTTCTTCGGAATCGCATGGTGCCTTGCCGCCGAAATGCCGGGCGTCCGGGCAACCGTCGAACTCGTATCGGGCGCGACGCAATCCGCCCAGTTCCTTGGGATTCAAAACGATACCGTAAGCCTCGGCGGGTCCATCAAGGGGCATTTCACGGTCGTGAAAATTCCGGTACACCGTTTTAAAAGCATCGTCGACGAACAGGGAAACAGCCTCTTGCCGCCCCCCGACACTGCGGCCGTCCCCAACGCGGCACCTGCTTCAGCCCCTTCTTCGGCCCCTGATTCCTCCGAAAGCAAGGACACCCTTACCCAGGGGGATGCCCCCAGAGATTCCATGAACGTGGATTCACTCGCACAGGATTTACCCAGGGAGCGCACGCTCCTGGACTCCGTAGAAGGCAAGCATATTTTCGTATCGCTGGAACGACGCAGCCGGGACTCGGTCCTCGCAGAACAGCTTGAGAACCTAATCGTCCGACTCCTCAAGGAATCGGGAACCCCCATCACCATCGCAAGGGGAGCCTCGCTTAGCTTCTGTTCCGATGCGGGATGCATCAGGGATTCCCTTTTTGCCCATGGCGCAACATCCGTATACACAGGGCGCATTACCGCTGCACGGGCACCGGATTCTGTTGCCATGCAAGCGACACACTACATCGCCGAAGATTCCACCGTCAAGACATTCCCCGCGCAAATAAGTTTATCTGCAATCAGGCCCTTCGGCGACGCCCTGGGTGACAGCAAGCTTAGCCTATTCGTAGCCACCCTGCAAGGAGAAAAAATAACAGGAGCTGGCGCTCCCCCCAAGGACAACAAGAGTCACATCCACGTCGAAACGGACCCCGAGGGAGCAAGCATCGCCATCCACGGCCAAGAAGATGTCTGCAAAAGCCCTTGCACATTCGCCACAACCGACACGGGCAAAGTCATCCTGTACGCCTACTGGAACGTGAACCGACAGCTGTGGAGCGCAAAATCCACCATCAAGCCCATTCCCGGAGACACCGCGAAGATTTCTCTCAAGCTTAAAAAGGTAAGGCCGGAAATTCGTGTCAGTACCACCCCCGAAGGCGCCGAAATTTACGCCGGTTCCGCTCCGCTTACCCCAAGATCAAGCCCCATCGGATATTCACCGAACAAGTTCCCCATCGATCTTCCGGGACTTTCGACCGTACAGGTGCGCAAGGTCGGCTTCCGCGACACCCTGGTCACGTTTTTCGCCTCGCCAACCGAAATTACCGATATCAACATAGAACTCACCCCCATCACAAGCATCCAGGAACAAATCGCGCAGGACGAATGGCAACATATCCGCAAGAAAAATTTTATCGGACGCACCCTGATGGGAACATCGATTGCGCCTTTCCTGCTAGGAGCCCTTTTCACCTACCTCGCCACTGTAGATTACGACGATGCCGACCGCATCAAGGATAACCTGAATTTTCCTGCCTCCGGTGGAGAAAACTACAAGGCACAAGTCCAGAAAAACAAGGACCTAGTCGATAGCGGCGACCGGAAAATGATTATCGGAGGCTCTTTACTCGGTGTCGGGGCAATACTTTTGGGAGTCGGATTCGTCCTGACTTTCTAGAATAGCAGCGAAAAAACGATAAAAAGGCGCTCATTTCCGTTAAACTTTCCACCAAAACCTCCAGAAAAATTAAATTTTGCACGATGCGTAAACTGTTAGCCATTTTGTCTTTATTGGCGGCTGCCTCGTATGCAGCCGATTTTGAGCGATCCAACTGGCGTACCCAGCTGTACCTGCAAGGAGAGCCTGCATTCTTGAACTTCAAGGCAGACTCAAACCACACCCTGATCAACGGGGGAATCGACAAGGACCTGATGACCATCCCTGTCTCGCTGGGCGTTTTGTGGTCTCCGCTGATTACCCCCGCCTGGAAAGCGGACATTCCGTTCACCTTCTGGCTGGGTCTCGAAGTGAACTCGTTCCAGTTCGGCACCATCGAAGATTCTCCCGAATACACGTTCACGAAAGAGAAAAACGGTAAGACGGTCGCCGACACGACCAACCCCCTCGACGACGAGAAGCTTTCGTTCCACACTTACGCGCCCTCGGTGCTCGCCGGTTTCTCGTTCAACCTCGTAGGCGACCTTGACCTCAGGGTCCTGGGTGGCTTCGGTTTCTACTTCTTCTCGTTCTACGACGAATTTGGCGGAAACACCAAGCAAGAAACGGTCATGGCCAAGACGGCCTTCGTCTCGTCCGCACTCGAATACCGCATCACCGAGCTGTTCAAGGACGTCGACCTCAAGATCGGCATCAATGTCCGCAAGGAATTCCTGCCCTACGAAAACATCAAGGCTAGAAAGAAAGACGACAGAGTCACCCCGTCACCCTACTCCGACCTCGAGTTCAGCGAAATTTCCTACAAGTGGCCCGTCCGCGTCGGTCTAGAACTCTCGCTTGACTTCGGCCGCGAAAGCCGCCGTGACCGCCGTATGCGCTACGCCCTGCATGACCGCGACGACGTGCTGCGCAAGTACAGCGAAGTCAAGGATACCCTGAGCGACTGGGACTGCATGGCCATTGAACGCGACTACCGCTTCTACCTCGATGCCGACGGAAAGCTCCCCGACATGAGCGAAGCCTACACCCGTACCCAGTTCGCCGACGTTCTCGAAAGCTTCCTCGCCTTCTGCCACCCGGCAGACCTCGCTACCAAGGAACTGCTCTACGCGACACTCGATAGCGGCAAAGTTCAGCTGAAGGAATACCAGGTCCGTCAGGAAGATTCCCGTTTCGACCAGGTGATGGCGTCCAACGATCCCGAAATGCTCGAAATGTTCTTGCAGTACTACCCCGACTCCCCGCGCAGGGCCGAAGTCGAAGCCAAGCTGCGTTCTCTTAGCGAATACGACAAGTTCCGCGTCATCCAGGCGCAGAACACCTTCAAGGCCTACCTCACCTACCTGAACGACAATCCGAACGGAGCATTCCGTGACGAAGCCGAAGCAGGCATCTTCGAACTGGTGAAGAGCGGCAACCGCCTCAAGGACTACGAAATCTACCTGAAGCGTTTCCCGAACGGTAAGTACGTGGAAGAAGCGAAGGCAGCCCTCAACAGGGCAAACAGCCAGGAAAATTCCATTATCGAATACCAGACGGGCGAAACCTACAGCGAACCGGCACAGGAGGCTGAAGAGCCCGCCGCCGTCGAAGAAGACGAAGAGGAAGAACAGCCGGTCAAGAACAAGAAGAATTCCAAGAAGGCAAACAAGAAAGCCAAGAAACAGAACAAGAAGTCCAAGAAGAAAAAATAAGGACTTCCGGTAAACTTTAGACAACCCCTGACGCTGCGTCAGGGGTTTCTTTTTTAAGCATCACCTTGTTTTAGCCGAAGATTCAAACTTTCTATATTTACCCCTATGAATAAAAAGATCTTTATCACCATTCTTGTTACTTTATTTGCAACAATGGCTTTCGCGGATGCCTCCGTCACCGACACGGTATCGCAGGCTGCCCCGGCCAAGTCCACGGGAATTTACACCCAAATTATCGACTGGTACAATGCGCACCTGAACTATTGGTCCATTGCACTCCTCATGGCGATCGAAAGTTCGTTCATTCCGTTTCCGTCGGAACTGGTGGTGCCTCCCGCCGCCTACAAGGCGCTGCAGCCAGGTTCGGGCCTCAGCATCGTGCTGATCGTGCTTGCCGCAAGTGCAGGCGCCCTCATTGGGGCCTTCATCAACTACTTCCTCGCCAAGTTCCTCGGGCGCCCGATCATCTACAAATTCGCCGACAGTCGTCTCGGACATTTCCTGTTGCTAGACACGCAGAAACTTGAAAAGGCGGAAACCTACTTCCGCGAACACGGCGCCATTTCCACGTTCGTAGGGCGCCTCATCACCGTCATCCGTCAGCTGATTTCGATTCCGGCAGGCATCGCGAACATGAAGCTGATTCCGTTCACGCTCTACACCTTCCTCGGTGCGACCATCTGGAACTGCGTCCTTGCAGGGCTCGGCTACCTCGCCCACGGTCAAAAGGACATTATCGAGAAATACAACTCCGAACTCGCCATCGCGCTCCTCGCCTTTGGCGCCCTCTTTATCGGCTACATGGTCTGGAACGCCGTCAAAAAGAGAAAGGACTAACGGCAACGCATAGCGACGCAGGTACGGACATTCCGACCGATGCGCTATCGACATCGACTAGATACACCTTCCCGCTTCGAGAACTACCCGCCTGCAAAGCAGGCGGGCTTTTTTTGTCGAACGGAACAATCACCGGATTCCGAAGCATCGAACGGCGAAGCACACCCTCGAAAAAATCGCCCCCGACGCACTTGTAAAAAGCTTCCTTGCGGCTCCACAGGCAAAAGAATTCCCGTTCGGCAGCATCATTCGCATTTTCAGCCGCCAACGCATTCTCCGTTGTACACGGCTTTTCCATGAGCGACTTTACAAGCTGAGCCTCTTCTAGGCTAAAGAATCGCTCTGCCAGGTGCAGACGCCTTGGCGAATAGCGCTCCAGGTCCACGCCAATGTGCATAAGGCCCTTCGAGCCACGCTCTCCATACGCGCACACGCAGTAGCCGTTGGAATGCGTCCAGTTCACGTCAAAATCAAGTTTTTCAAAATGCGGACGGGGATTTTCCCTGGACTCCCCCAAATCGGCAGCCGTAACGGGTTCACCACAAAATTCCGAAAGAATGGAAAATATCACCGAACGATGATCCGGTTTCTGCGCAAAACCCACCAGGTGAACCACTCCAAGCGGAGTATCCACATCAAGGCGTCGAAGAACGCGGGCATCATATCGGCAAGATCCATCTAGCATTGCAAAACCTGCCCCAAAGATAATTTCTAGTTTAGGGGCATGAAAATCCGCACCAAGACAAAAGCCACAATTGCCCCATTTTTGCCCCGTATAATCTCTATCGGGACCATCTTCGCGGCATTCTCCCTAGTGGGCTGCGGAGACATCAACAGCAGCTGGGAAAACAAGGGTGGAGGCTACATCAAGTACACCATCGACGGAGAAGGCCCCTACAGCATCGAACTCGCAAAGAACGACGTGGAACCGCCCTATTACGTAAACAACAGCCACCACTACTTCTTTTTCCGCACACGCCTCCAGGAAAGCGACCGTGGCGACCAAATATCGCTCATGGTCAACACTCCCCAAACCGGCAAAAAACTCAGGCCAGTCGCACGCGCAAGCGTCAACGGGGGCTACCAGTATGTCAGCTGGATGCGCGAACAGTATTCCTCCGAAGCCCCCCTCATTCCAGACAGCAGCACCGTCAAGTTCGACGAAATCATCAACGATTCGCTCTGGACCGCCGATCTGGACCTCTATTTCAAGGATTGCCGCACAGGAACCTGTAGCAACAACAAAGCCCCCCTACACCTCCAGGGCCGACTGCGTTACTGGGTTCCCGCCTCGGAAAGATAAGTTCTAATAACCCCTTGACAAAAGAAAAAGTCTTTTCTATATTTGGACTCACCTCGGTCGATTAGCTCAGTTGGTTAGAGCGCTACCTTGACATGGTAGAGGTCAGAGATTCGAGTTCTGTATCGACCACTCAAAAAGCTCCGCAATAGCGGAGCTTTTTCGTTATCCGTCATTTCCTCATCCGCCATTTCGTTATACCAGCAGCCTTCATTGGCAGTCTCAACTCCCCGCCTAGATAGGCCGCCTTAATATACAGAAAGCCCCGGCTTTTCGCCGGGGCATTTTCTGTAGGCGCGTTCACTGCGCCGTTCTCTAGTCTGTAGCGAGCGACGCGAGCGTCCTCTCGTCTAACTTACACACCCTTCTTGAAGCGCTTGCTCCACCACAGAACGATCGGAGAGCAGATGCACACAGAAGAGTAGGTACCGATAAAGATACCGAAGCACTGCACCAAGCCGAAGTCGCGGATAGAGGAACCACCCATCACAGCGAGGATCACGCACACGAACAAGGTCGTGAGAGAGGTCACCATGGTACGGCTGAAGCACTGGTTCATGGAGCGGTTGATGGTTTCGGCGAAGTTGCTGGAACCATACACGGCAGTGTTTTCACGAATGCGGTCGAAGTTCACGATAGTGTCGTTCACGGAGTAACCGATCATGGTGAGGAGCGAGGCAATCAGGGCACCGTCGAAAGAAAGACCGAAGGCAGAGATGAAGCCAAGCGTAATCACAGTATCGTGCACCAGGCCAAGCACGGCAGCGACACCGAAGCCGAGACCGAACTTACCGAAGCGGAACCACACGTAAATCAGAATGCCGAGCCATGCGAGAATCACAGACAAAATAGCGTTGAAACGGAGTTCCTTACCGATGGTCGGACCCACATTGTCCTTAGCGACGATTTCGCACTTCTGGCCGGCCTTTTCGAAAGCCTGGGCCATCTTGAGTTCGAACTGGGCGTCGTCGGAAGCGCGCATGCTAATCTGGTAAGAGTTAGCAGAAGTACCACCGAGAGTACGGACCTTCGTGCCGGAGATGCCTGCAGCAGAAAGGGCGTTGCTCAAATCCTTTTCATGCTTGGCGTCATCCTGGTACTGCACGGTGTAGACCTGACCACCCGTGAAGTCGATGCTGAAGTCGAAGCCCTTGATTGCGATGAAGGCGATAGAGGCAACGATGAGGATCATGGAAATGAGACCGAAACGACGGCGGTTCGGAATGATCTGGAGGTTAGCTTCGTTGATAGCCTTGAAACCAGAACCGATAGAGAGGGTCGTTGCGTCGCGCTTGGCAAGCTTCCAATCCAAGATGGAGCGGGTCACCGTGATAGCGCAGAACAAGGAGGTCAGAATACCGATCGTAAGCGTAAGACCGAAACCCTTCACGGAACCGGTACCAATCTTATAAAGGATAAGGCCGGTAAGCACGGTCGTCAAGTTGGAGTCCAAGATGGCACCGAAGGCGCGTTCGTAACCCTTGGCCACGGCGGCGCGGGCGGTCAGGCCGTTCTTGAGTTCTTCACGGATACGTTCGTAAATAATCACGTTGGCGTCAAGAGACATACCGACCACGAGGATGAAACCAGCGATACCCGGCAAGGTCAACGTAGCGTTAAACACAGACATCACGGCGGCAGTCACCAAGGTGTTGATCACCATACCGAAGCTTGCAATCAAACCACCGAGGCGGTAGTAGGCAACCATGAACACCAAGCAGAGGATAAGGCCGATTGCACCGGAACCGAAGCCCTGCACAATGTTTTCTTCACCGAGGGTTGCACCCACGCTGCGGCTTTCAATAATCTTCATCGGGGCCTTCAGGGCACCGGCGCGGAGCACCACGGAGAGGCGGTTAGCTTCGGCCATGTCGTCGAGACCCGTAATCTGGGCTTCGCCGTTCGGGATACGGTCGCGGATTACCGGAGCAGAAATCACCTGGTTGTCAAGAACGATTGCCATCTGCTTGCCGATGTTGGCAGCAGTCACGGCAGAGAACTTTTTCGGACCGATGCCACCGAACTTGAGGCTCACAGCCACTTCACCGGCACTCACACCGTCAGACACGCGGTACGGACGAGCATCGACCACATCGTCACCGGCCATTTCAGCACGGCGCTTGAGGAGGTAAAGACGCTTGGCCTTGATCTTGGAATCGCGCTGCACCGGTTCGAGACCGCTGCCGAAAGCGAAAGCGACATCGCGCGGGATCAGCTTCTGCACACCGTCGGTGGCGAGGAGCTTCTTGACCTTTTCGATGTTTTCTTCGGCGATAAAGCCACCGTTACCAAAACTCAGGTAGTAAGCGGAAAGGGCAACGCCGACCTCAGATGCCGGTTGAGCCTCGACTGCGGCAGAATCCTTTGCGGAATCGGTAGCAGCGACTTCGGCGGCAGGAGCCTTACCGAGCAATTCGTCATCGGAAAGGGCCTTGGTAGTTTCCTTAGGAAGCGTATCCTTAGCGGAATCAACCTTGGCGACCGTAGAATCCTTGGCAGGCGCAGCCGTGGAATCCGTTGCGGCGGAGTCAGCCACGATATCGGTCGTCTGGCGGGTCAGGTACTGGTCGATGAGGCCAACCACCTGCGTAAACTTTTCGGCTTCGGCCAGAATCTTGAATTCGAGCTTAGCGGTCGAACCCACGAGAGCCTTTGCAGTGGAGTCATCCACGCCTGCCAGTTCAACCACGATTCGGTCGTCGCCGGACGGGGGGAGCTGCGGTTCAGGAA
>JAEEGG010009410.1_pt1 | contig 21878 bp, 18 predicted proteins | sample 9134161 | NCBI WGS metagenome assembly JAEEGG01 (sample SAMN16246543, study PRJNA631951) | gut metagenome | biome: gut microbiome; feature: rumen; material: CR-attached | host: Bos | place: Iran: Karaj | collected 2018-10
TAGTTTTAATCGGTATTGTGCAAGGATCGTCCAGAGATGAAAAAAAACTAACGCATGCACAAAACGCAAACACGGGAGTACATGGCTCCCACTATCAGAACGCTGCTGACCAGCGTCGAGAACGGCTATGCCCTCAGCCGCGAGGGCGGCGTAGTACCTCCGCAGCCACAAGGGCTGACAGGCGCTAACGAGAGTTTCACCGGTGGCGGCAGCTTCGACGGTACTTCATTCAATTAATCATCAATCCTTAAAGCAGTAGAAACATGAAAAGAACATTTATGACCTTGACAGCCGCAATTGCATTGACGGCTTCTATGACGTTCACCTCCTGCAATAAGGAGGAACAGGGCAATGCAGAGTTCACCGCTACAATGGAGACTTGCACCGACATTCAGGGCAAGACTGTCCTCAATGGTACTGACCTCAACTGGGTATCGGGCGACCAAATTGCAATCTATGGCGTTGGTGGAAACGGAGTGTATCAAGCCACGCCGCAGACTCCCGCCACCACTGCAGCCTTCACCCGTGTGAGCGGTAGCAATGTTTCGGCTCCCTGCCGCGCCTACTACCCCGCCACGCTGACAACTGACGGCATTAACATCACCCTGCCCGCTACGCAGACATACGTAAATGGCTCCATGAATGAGTTCCCCATGTATGCCGAGAGCAACACCAACGTACTTTCTTTCCGCAACCTCTGTGGTGCACTGAAACTGCACCTCACCAAGGCCAACACCAACATCAGCTCGATAGCCGTCACCGCTTCCAGCCCGATTAACGGCCTCTTCACTGTTGACTATAACAACGGCGACCCGGTATTGACACCGGTTAGCGGCAGCGCTACAACACATACTTCCGCCAACACTACCGTCCTCACTTGTGCCACGGCACAGGCCATAGACAATGGTGCCGACTTCTTCATCTACTTGCCTGCTGGCAACTACACTGGACTCGAGATTGTCTTAACCGATGACAATAATGTCACCTGCACCAAAACGGCTAACGTCACCATTCCCGTTACCCGCAGCCAGTACACCACCATCACCTTCGGTGAGAATGATATAGACTTTACAATAGAGTCTCCTGCAATTGAGGGCGAACTTCCGGGACTCTTTTCCGTGAGCGCCACGCAGCAGGTTCGTTTCTCGCAAGGTAACCTGCAATACCAACCCAGCACCCAGACCTGGCGTTTTGCCCAGCACCAATACGACCGTGTGAGTGGCACTTACTCGACTCAACCCGGCGATGGTTGCAATTCATACACCACTACATACACAGGCTGGATAGAACTCTTTGGTTGGGGTACAGGTAATAATCCACTTCTTGTTTCGACAGACCGTAACGACTACACCACATTTGTGGACTGGGGTGTCAATGCCATTAGTAATGGCGGCAATCAAGCCAATGTGTGGCGTACTCTCACGTGGGATGAGTCGAGATACCTGTTTAGTAGCCGTTTGGATGCAGCCAACAAGTATGCTAAAGGTACTGTCAATGGTGTTGTTGGATTAATTCTTTTGCCGGATAATTGGACGATGCCTTCAGGCTGCTCATTTACTCCGGGTATGAGTGCCTCCAATAGCTATTCACTTGAACAATGGAATGACATGGAACTTGCCGGTGCAGTGTTTTTGCCATGTGCTGGTAATGTTTTTCTAGATACCTACTACGGCTGGTGTTATGATGGCGGCGAATCAGCTTGCTACTGGACTTCTACTGTTTATCCTTATGATGACTCATATGCAATGGCACTTGAAATGTATTTTAGTTCCAGCTATGTACGCTACTATCTATATATAAACCACGCTTTTCCAGCAAATTATCAATACTCTGTGCGTCTTGTTCATGACAACTAAGAGTCTGACACATTGAGTGAATAGGTCTGTATTCACTCAATTAAACTCAAGAAGTCCCTGTCGTGAAGGCAGGGACTTCTCTTTTTACGTCTTGTGTCGCTGTATCTTCTTCGTTTATTCTACTGTTCTCCATTTTGTTTTCCTTTCTTTTTATGGTCTGTTTATTTATCTTTAGGTATCTACTGTAAACCGCTGCAAAATTACATGTTTTGTTTTTGACAGGTTCGTTTATTTACCTTAACCCTGTCACATCTTTCGTAAAATTACCAATAAGTGATGTTAAACCGACTTTACAGGTTGTTTGTTCTCAGGTTTTCCCATGATTATGGACTAATGAATTCTCAATTCTCAATTTTCAGCTTCCAATTTTCAACTCTGACGTTAAGTCGTTGTTGTGCCGTTGTTTATGCGCTTTGTATTATATCCGTTTCCCATCGTTTTCCCTTCTGGAAAGGGAAAACGATGGGAAAACGATCGAATAACGATCGAATAAATGACGACGCTACGACGGTGCTACCATTATGTCTGATTAGACCAGCTCGGCCATGAGGTCGTGTTCGAGGGCTTGGGTGATGCGGACGCGGTGGAAGGTGCCGGTGGCCAAGCGGTGCGTGGCGGGGATGAGGACTTCGTCGTCGATGTCGGGACTGTCGTACTCGGTGCGGGCGATGTAGTAATCGCCTTCGCGGCGGTCTATCAGCACGCGGTAGATTTGGCCTACACGGGCTTCGTTTTTCTCCAACGATATCTGCTGCTGGATGGCCATGAGTTCGTCGACACGGCGCTGTTTTTCCTCTTCCGGGACGGGGTCGCCAAGGGTTTCTGCCGGGGTGTTCTCTTCGGGTGAATAGGGGAAGCAGCCCATGCGGTCGAAACGGGCCTGGCTGACGAACTGCTTGAGTTCCTCGAACTCGGCCTCGGTCTCGCCGGGATAGCCTACGATGAGTGTGGTGCGGATGCTGACGTCGGGCAGGGCGGTGCGGAAGTGCTGCAGGAGCTGCAGGGTGCCTTCGCGGTCGATGCCGCGCTGCATGGAGGAGAGTATGCGGCTGTTGATGTGCTGCAGGGGGATGTCGATGTAGTTGCAGATGTTGCTGTGCCGCTTCATTGCTTCGATGGCATCGAGGGGGAAGGAGGTGGGGTAGGTGTAGTGCAGGCGTATCCATTCGGCACCGCTTTGGGTGGCGAGCAGTTCGAGGAGTTCGCCGAGGCGGCGGCGACCGTAGAGGTCGAGACCGTAGTAGGTGGTGTCCTGGGCGATGAGTATCAGTTCCTTGATTCCGTTGTTTACCAGGGTCTGCGCTTCGTGGAGTATATCCTCGACGGGCCGTGAGACGTGTTTGCCCCGGATGAGGGGGATGGCACAGTAGGAGCAGCTGCGGTTGCAGCCTTCGGCAATTTTGATGTAGGCATAGTGGCGGGGGGTTGAGAGAATACGTTGCGCTGTGAAAGGCTGGGCGTTGTGCCGGGTTGCCTGGGATTTGAATTGCAGCACCGTGTCGATCAGTTGCCCCCACTCGTGTACGCCGAACCAGGCGTCCACTTCGGGTATTTCCTTCGTCAGCTCGTCGCGGTAACGCTCAATCAGGCAGCCGGATGCTATGAGCAGCCGGTGTCTGCCGTCGGAGTGGTGCCGTCGGTTGTAGTTGGCCTTTTGTCTGGCTTGCTGCAGGATGCAATCGATAGACTCTTCTTTGGCATCGCCGATGAAGCCGCAGGTGTTGATGATGGCCACCTCGCAGTCGTTTTGGGTGCGGTCAAAATGGACTTGTATGCCCGCTTGTGTCAGGTGTCCCGCTATGTTTTCGGAGTCTACAGTGTTTTTGCTGCAGCCGAGGGTGATGATGTTGGCTTTCAAGGCAGTGGGGATTGAATTGCTTGGTTGTCTGATTGTTTGATTGTTTGAGTTTTTTTTCACTCAAGCATTTACACATTCAAGCATTCGGACAATCAATAGTAGATGCGTTACTTCTTTTGGTCGAACAGGCTGTCGACAAACTCGTCGGCATTGAACACCTGGAGGTCGGTCATTTTCTCGCCCAGGCCGATGTAGCGGACAGGGATTTGGAACTGGTCGCTGATGCCGATGATGACACCGCCTTTGGCAGTGCCGTCCAGCTTGGTGAGGGCAAGGGCGTTGACATCGGTGGCGGCGGTGAACTGCTTGGCCTGTTCGATGGCGTTCTGCCCGGTGCTGGCATCAAGCACGAGGAGTATCTCGTGGGGTGCGTCGGGCATGAGTTTCTGCATGACTTTCTTTATCTTGCCCAGTTCGTTCATGAGCCCTACTTTGTTGTGGAGGCGTCCGGCGGTGTCGATAAGCACCACGTCGATGCCCTTTGAGAGTGCTGACTGGAGGGTGTCGTAGGCCACGGAGGCGGGGTCGGCATTCATGCCTTGCTGCACGATGGGCACGCCCACGCGGTCGGCCCATAGCTGCAGCTGCTCCACGGCGGCGGCGCGGAAGGTGTCGGCGGCTCCGAGCATGACGGTTTTGCCGGCTTGTTTGTACTGGTAGGCCAGTTTGGCAATGGTAGTGGTTTTGCCTACGCCGTTTACGCCTACTACAAGGATGACGTAGGGCTTGTGGGCGAGGGGAGCGTCGAAGTCCTCGGGAAACAGGCCGTCGTGCTTGCGCAGGAGGGTGGCAATCTCTGCCCGGAGGATGGAGTTGAGCTCGGAGGTGCTGATGTATTTGTCGCGTTTGATGCGCTCCTGCAGCTTGTCGATGATTTTGAGGGTGGTCTCGACTCCTACGTCGGAGGAGATGAGCGTCTCTTCCAGGTTGTCCAGCACACTGTCGTCGACGGTGGATTTGCCCAGAATGGATCTGGACAGTTTGGAGAAGAAGCTCTCCTTAGTTTTGTTGAGCCCTTGGTCGAGGGTCTCTTTTTTTTCTTTCTTGCTGAATAGTCCCATGATGTATGTGGTTATTGGATGTGTACGGTTTTAGAGTCCCAGCTTGGCATTCATTGTGGGACGGATTTCTTTGTCGAAGATTTTCAGGTATTTGTCGTAGGCGTAGCGGTTGTAGTCGCCCGAGGCGAAATACCATAGAATGACGACCAGGTCGTCGGCTGGCTGGTAGCCTTGAATGATGGTGAGCTTGGCTTGGTTGGAGTTGAAGATGCCGAATGAGGGGAAGCCCATCTGTGTGCCGAGGACAGACTTGGCAAAGTTGTGTGTGCCCCGTCTGCTGCCGGGAGCCGTGGCGGAGCCGGTATATTTGTTGCCCTTCCAAACGAACTCGGTGGAGCCTTCGGCGTCGAATTTTACAGGGATGTAGTAGGTGTTGAGAATCTTTGCCACAACAGGGTTGGTAAAGGTTTCGCGGTCCATCTTTTTGCACCAACCGCACCAGGAGGTGTAGAAGTCGACAAAGTACAGCTTGGCGTTTGTCTTGCTGTCGGTCTTGGCAGCCTGCTCTATGGTTTTCCATTCAATCTGCTGTGCATGCATGGCACCGCACAGGAGTGCCAGGAATGTGAGGAGAGAGAGTATTCGTTTTGTCATATTGATATGTTTTTGTTCTTATGTTATTGAGTGTCTATTGTTACCAGTCGTAGAGCCAGTCGTTGTCCAGTTCGTCGGTACGAGGGTCGTAGACCTCTTCGCGTTCTTCGCGGTCGCGTATTCTGAACAGTCGGCCGAGCCAGTCGTCCTGTTTGGATACGGTGCGTGTGGCGGAGGATTTATCCTCTTCGATAATCTGTGTGATGTGTTTTATGTAGTTTTCGACGTAGGTGTGGGGATGGGTTTCGTCGTAGAAAATCTTTGCCCCGGAGTAGTAGTGGCGGATGATGCTGTCGTAGCTGATGCCGAGACCCACCATGCGGATGGTGCCTTCCTGGCTCAGCCCCACGCCGTGGCCAAAGCCGTGGCCGGAGAGTGTGACGCGGTGGGCGGTGCTGTCGTAGAGCACGGAGAAGAAGGTGGAGCGCAGCTGGAAGTCGTTGCGTATGCGGGTGAGGGGTATGTTGCAGAGGCGCACTTTGCGGGTGGACTGGCTGAAGGTGAGCAGCTCGTTGCGTATGCTGTCGTCGCTGGTGTCGAGCTTGTGCTTGTTGGCAAAGTAGTTGAGCCATTTGTCCTCGTTGATGACTTTTACCCATTCGCTTTGGCGCATGTGGTAGGAGAAGGTGTCGGGCACGGAGCGCAGGTAGGGCACGGCGGTGCGCCACACATCCTCGGAGTTGGCCGTCTCGCCGCCGCTGTTGGCGTGGAAGGGTGTTTCAATCAGTTTGCCTTCGTCGTCCACGATGGTCATGCCGCTGCTGAGCATGGTGCCGAGCATGATGTCGGGACGCACGCAGCGGTTGAGATAGGCCTGGCAGTGCACCTGGTCGCAGAAGTTGTAGCCTTCGGAGGCGTGTTTGTTGATGTTTTTCATGGCCCAGGTGCGGGAGATGATGGCCTGCACGCGGAAGATGTCGGGGTCGGTGCCGTATATCTCCGACTGCACCACACCGGCGATATAGGTCTCGAATTCCACATCATTGATGATTTGCAGGTGTCCCCGCTTGTTCACGCTGACGGTCAGGTTGCCTTCGTATGTGCGCTGCTTGATGTTGCGGGGATTGAGGCAGAGGATGCATGCGGTGTCGGTGGCGAGGAAGGAGACGGTGTTGTGGCTGCCGTAGTCGTAGCCGTTGATGGCTACGTGTACTTTGCGGCCCTGGGTGGTCAGCTCGACGGATTTGTCGTTGCCGATGTTGGCTTCGATGAGTGTGGTGTCTGCGCCATAGATGTCGTAGGTGCCGAGGTCGAAAGAGATGTTGATGAGGTCGATGGAGTTGTTGGAGAACAGCTTGACTTTTACCCGGTCGGCAGAAGCGCTGAGGGTGAGCAGTAGGAAGCAGGCTATGGGCAGTATTTTGTTCACTGTTTGCGTGTTCTTTTGATGATTTCGGCGGCTGTGCGGTCGGAGGCGCCAGCGTTGCCTAAGAGGGAATGTACTTTTGCATACCCATCCAGGATGCTCTGGCGTGCCTGTTGGTCTGTTGCGATGCGTGTGAACTCTTGCTCCAGGCGCTCGGCGGTGAAGTCCTGCTGGATGAGTTCCACCACGATGGGCTCGTCGGCGATGAGGTTGACCAAGGATATGTACTTGATGCGGTCGCCTATCAGTTGGCGGGCGATGGCGGCGGAGACGGCATTGGCACGGTAGCACACCACTTGCGGCACGTTGAAGAGTGCGGTTTCGAGGGTGGCGGTGCCGGAGCATACCAGTGCGGCGTAGGAGGACGAGAGCAGACGGTAGGTCTGGTCGTAGACTACTGACACGTTGGAAAGCCCCTTTATCAGCGGCTCGTAGAAGCTGTCGCCCAAGAGCGTCATGCCCGCAATGACGAAGTCGTATTCGGGATGCCTTGCTGCGACGTACAGCATGGGCTCCAGTGTTCTTTTCAATTCCTGTCTGCGGCTGCCGGGCAGTAGGGCAATGACGGGTTTTTCCTTTTGAATCTTCTCCTCGGCTTTGTACTGTGCCACGGCGTCCAGCAGGGGATGCCCCACATATACGGCCTGGGGGAAATGGTTCCTGGCGTAGAAGTCCTGCTCGAAGGGAAGTATGTAGCAGAGGCAGTCCAGATGCTTGCGCATGCTTTTTATGCGCCATTTCTTCCATGCCCAAAGTTGAGGTGAAATGTAATGGATGTAGGTCAGTCCATTCTCGCGGGCGAACTTGGCTATCTTTAGATTGAAGCCAGGATAGTCGATGCCTATGATGACATCGGGCTTGAACTGCAGGATGTCCTGCTTGCACAGTGCGATGTTCCCCAATACGGAACGCAGATTCATCACTACCTCGATGAAGCCCATGATGGCCAGGTCGCGTATGTGCTTGACGGGTTCCCCTGCCACCTGCTGCATGGCATCGCCTCCCCAGAAACGGAACTGGGCGTCGGCATCGCGGCGTTGGATGGCTCGCATCAGATTGGCTCCGTGGAGGTCGCCAGAGGCTTCACCTGCTATGATGTAGTATTTCATGAGTCGTCGATAGCGATTACTGGAATGTGACGTATTTGTATTTGAGCAAGAACCACATGAAGAGGACTACCGTCACAAAGAAAGTGGTAATGACTGCCCGGAGGGTGAGGGGGTAGTCTTTCTCATGGGCATAGTAGCGGAGCAGGAGGGCAGGAGGGGCAAGGGCTATGGCAAACCATTTGACATGCTCGGCAATGGGTAGGCCAATGGCGAGAAGTATGAGCCATAGCAGCAATGCGCATAACAATTCAGAGAGTATGGTGGCCACAACGCCAAGGGTGATACTGTTTTTATTAAGCAGTTTCTTCATGATTCAAAGTGTTTGATTTGGTTTAGGGCAGCATAATCGGTGTAGTCAGGCCGGATGGGCACCACTGAGGCATAGCCGTGAGCCAGTGCATACTCATCTGTATCCTCTCCGGGGTTGTTGCACACGAACTTGCCGGTCATCCACCAGTAGGGTCTGCCGATGGGGTCGGTTCTCTTCTCAAGGCTGTCCACCCAGGCGGCCGGTGCCTGCCGGCAGATGCGTATTCCTTTGATTTGGTCGGCGGGCAGGCGTGGGATGTTCACATTTAGTGCGGTCCCGGTTGGCAGGGGATTCTGCAGCACTTGCTGCAGAATGTGCCGTATGACCTGTGTGCAGGCGTTGAAGTCGGCTTGTGGATTGTGGTTGAGCAGTGAGAATCCGATGGCTTGGTAGCCGTCGAGACAGGCCTCCAAAACGGCTCCTATCGTGCCACTGTACACCACGTTGATGGAGGCATTGCTGCCGTAGTTGATGCCGGACAGCACAAGTGTGGGTTTGCGGGAGCAGAAATATTCTACCCCCATCTTGATGCAGTCGGCGGGTGTGCCGTCACAGGCATATATAGCCAACCCCTCTTCCTCGCTGACGGTCTTTACCCGCAGCGGGCGGGTGCAGGTGATGGATACGCCCACTCCCGATGCATTGCGGTCGGGTGCCATGACCACCACTTCGCCGAACTCCTTGGCCAAGGAGGCCAAGTGTTGCAGTCCGCGTGACTGGACACCATCGTCGTTGGTTATGAGAATGAGCGGTTTCATCTTGAAGGCAGTCGGTTAGTTTTTGATGGGGTTCACGACAGGAGTTTCTTTTCCAAGGAAGAAGGATGCGGGCTGCAGTATGTTGTCGAACACGAAGTACTGGATAAGCACGCTGTCCTTGTTGTCAATGATGGCATAGAGCCTGTTCAGGTCGAACATTTCGTACATGTTCTGCTCCGGCATGACAAGGCTGTCCTCTGGGTTGGCATACTTCAGATAGGTCTTCACCTCGCGGGTGACGCCGTCCGTGTTGGTGATGTGCAGGATGGCTCTCGGAGCAGCGTTGAAGGAGGTGTCCATATTGCTGTTGGGCACATTCTTGGCAAACTCGTCGAAGTTCAGGTTGGCGAAGCATGAGAGCATCTGGGCAACTCGTGCAGTGTCGAAGTTGTTGACAACCGTATGGCTCTGTGTCAGCTCAAAAGTGAAGCCTTCGCCCTGTCTCCGCACGGCAAAAGACTCTTCGGGGGTGGCGGGGATGTCCAGCTCTACACTCTGCAGGTGGTGGATGTCCCAGTGTACGATGGTGTGGCTACGCCACAGCATGGGGTCTGACACAAAGCGGGGGGTCAGATAACCACGGAATCCCGGGATGTGGATGATATACGGCACCTTGTCTCCCTTGCGGAACATGTGGCAAGCCATCATGTCTTGGGTCTCGTGGCCAACAAAGTAGGTGGCCGTCAGTTTCTCGTGGGGGAATAGTTTGAACTTTCCGTTAAACCAGTTGATAAAGTATTTCCGCTGATATACTTCCACCTTGATGGCACGTGCCGAGAGCAGCTTGATAGCCTGGGGAACGGCATTCTTGTTCACCTGTTGGCGGATGCGCATGTCGTGCAGGGTCTCCAGCAGCATGTCCACCATGGGTTGGCTGGCGGGATAGATGGTGTCGACAGTCCACATGGTGTCGTGGGTGCTGTCGGCCACACGCTGCAGCAGTACATGGTTGTTCTGCTTGTCGGCAATGAATATCTTGGTGACAGACTCGATGTCCTCGATATGGAAGTCCTGGTCAAAGGTGGCTTTTTTTGCACCTTGCCGGGCTATCAGCAGGGCCAAAACCCCTATCACGACAACCGCTGCAATGATGATAAGATTCTTTTTCTTTCTCATGTAGTATTATGCTTCAGCTTGTTTGTTCTTTTTTACTTTGTATTGGTTGCGCCGTAAGAAGTAGATGACGACTCCGGCAGCGATGATTATTCCAATGGGGAGAAGGATGTTGAGCAGTTGGTATTTTGTCCGTTCCTCTTTCACCTTCATCACATTGAGTTTCCTTATCTTTATGTCGCGGCTGCGGCTGGCTATGGAACCGCCCTCGCCGGCAAGATAGTCCACGCAGTTCAGCAGCAGCTCCTTGTTGGCATACATTGTCTCGGTGTAGAAGTCGTAGCCCAGGGGATAGCCGGTGCCGTCGTTGTAGTTGAAACGGTTTTTGATGACATCACCGTCGGAGATTACAATCATGCGTGTACTGTCGCCCTCATCGCGGTAGCCCATGGCGGGGATGTCAACGAAGTCGGGTGTGAGACGGTTGCGGAACATCGACTTGAATTGCCCTTCGAGCAGCACCGCTATGGGGATGCTGCTGCGGTTGAACAGCCGGCGGTCGGGGTCGATCTTGGCCTCGTTCAGGTCATAGATGGCGGGTGCGTTCTTTACCCGAGAGAACTCTGAGGTGGCCAGAAGTACGGTTTTGTCAATGCCGTTGTCTATCAAATCTATGCTGCTGACAAAGTCGGTCTTGATAAGGTCTAGGTTGCGTACAATGGGATGCGGCGAAAGCGGCACTATCTCGGGAAAGTACATCCAGGGCTGGAACTGTATCTGAGCCTGTTCGCCAACCATGCCCACTTTCATCGGTATGGGGCGGCAGCGGATGTCCATCACCAAGTCCGGATTTACGCGCACACCGTAGGTGAACAGCATCTCATCGATGTTCAGGGGCAGGCGGGTTGCCACGGCCTGTCCTGCATTTTCAAGGCTGTCCAAGTCTGCATCCAGGGCGTCCACTAACCACAGCAGTTTGCCGCCGTACATCACGTATTGGTCCAGAATGAACAGGTCTCGGTCGCTGAACATCTTGGTGGGTTTGGCGATGATGATGAGGTCGTACTTGTTCCGGAACTTGTAGGTGGAATCCTTGGGATTGAGCGTTCTTGTTGTAAGGGAGTTGATGTTCTCGTCCATGCGGGCGGTGTCCAAGTTGTAGTACTCGTACAGAGACCCAATCATATCCGACAGATTGGGGAGCTCCAGCTCTCCATGTCCGCGCATGAAAGCAACCGAAGGTTTCTGCCCGCGCGACAGGGCGCGTATGGCATTCGACAGCACGTATTCAAGGCTTTGGATGGAGTTGTTCAGCAGCTGCGACTGGTCAACATACTTCTGGCTCTGCAACAACTGGATGGAGGTCTCGCTGCCTTTGTATATCACGTCGGCGGCGGGTATCAGTACCTGTGTGGAGTATCCGTTGCCCGTGCTTACCTGTATCTGGGTGGGCTGGATGCCTTTCTGTGCCAGTTTCTGGTAGAATACCTGGCGCTCCTGCTGGTTGTCGAAATTGTTGGGGTTGACAAACTCGTACTGTATGTTCTTGTTATAGGCACGGAACTGGTTGAGCATCTCCTTGGTCTCGTTCTGCAGACGCTTAAAGTCGGCAGGGAATTCGCCTTCGAGATAAACCCGGTACAGCAGTGGCTCGTCAATCTTTTTCAGGAGATTCTTCGTGGACTTGGAGAGGGTGTAGCGCTTCTCCGAAGTGAGGTCGAGGCGTCCGAACAGATAGTATCCAATCACATTGACAAACACCACAATCAGCACTCCGGCCACCAATTCTATCCAATGGCTGCGCTTAAGGTCTTTCTTGTTCCTCCAGCCATGCCATTTGCGGCTCTGCAGCACGATGCGTGTGGCCATCATAAATATGGCAATTACACTGATGAAATATATCACATCGCGGCTGTCCACCACGCCGCGGCTTATCGAGTCATAGTGATAGCTCATGCCAAGCGAGCGCACAAACAGGTCGGCATCGCCTAAGAACCCCATGCGATAGATGGACTCGAAGCCCAGATGCATAAAGGCACTCATCAGGGCGGCAAGGATAAAGGCCACAATCTGGTTGTTCGTGATAGAACTGGCAAAAAGGCCTATCGCCACAAAGGCGGCACCAAGCAGCAGCAGTCCGATGTACGAGCCTGTCACGCTGCCTGTGTCGATATTGCCTACGGGGTCGCCCAATGCCACCACACTGAAATAACACACCAGCGTCGGCAGCAGGGAGATGAACACCAGGACAAAGCCGGCGAGGAACTTGGCCCAGATAATCTTCATCTCGCTCAAAGGCTTGGTGAGCAGCAGTTCCATGGTGCCGTTCTTCTTCTCTTCGGCAAACATGCGCATGGTGATGGCAGGTATCAGGAAGAGGTACAGGAACGGCCCGATGATGAACAGTCCGTCCATTCCGGCATAGCCGTAGTCAAGGATGTTGAAGTCCGACTTGAATACCCAAAGCATCAAGCCTGTCAGTGCAAGAAAGACAACAATGGTCAGATAACCGATAAGGGAAGAGAAGAAGCTGGCTAGTTCTTTTTTGAAAAGTGTGAACATCTCTGAAGATTAAAATTAAAAATCAAGCCTCGTATTTTTAATTCTTAGTTTATTTTGGTCTTATTCATCGAATTTGAACCGTTTCGACCTGAAGGAGCGGCCTTGGTAGTCGCCCAGCGAAAGCTCATAAATGACCTCCGCCATCAGGCTGGCATTCTTGGTCAGGATGTCGCGCTCTATGTTCTCCGAAATGTCACTGGGCACGTGGTCGTGCAGGTTGGTCATATAGTTGGAGAAGACCAGCGAGGGGATGCCAATCTGTGCAAAGGGGGCGGCATCGCCGCGCGGCATGGTACGGTAGCCGTGGGCAAGTGATTTGGTCGAAATCGAGTCGTTCCGCTCGGCAATTCTCCACAGCTGCGGGAAGCGTTTGTTGCCCAAAACAATGATGCTGTCGCCCGACCCGATGCACTCGGCGTTGATGAAGCATTCGATGTTCTGCAGTCTCGGGAAGTTCGACACGAAGATGCTTGAACCAAGGTTCTGCAGTTCGCCGCCGGAGAAAAGCACAAAGATAATAGACCGTTTGTTGTACTCGATTTCTATCGGGGCGTTGATGGTCAGCAGGCGGGCTGTCTCAAGCACCGCTGCCACACCGCTGGCGTTCTTGTTGGCACCGGGGAACAGGCAGGTGTTGCCCTGTATGCCCACATGGTCCAGATGGGCACCCACCACAATGTACTCGTGGCGCAGCTTCTCGTCATGTCCGGGCAGCACGCCCACCACATTGGCTGTTGTGGCATTGGGATGGTATTTTGCGTTGATGTTAATCTCGAACAGCTTGCGCAGGTGGAAAGACTTCGGTTTCATGGTTGACTGCAGCTCCTGCACCACAGAGTCGAGGGTCATCTGCTCGTCTTTCAGCAATGCGGCGCCCATGTCCATGGTGGGCTGCACCACGGGGTAGGTCATCTGATGCGAGCCCTCGCCACACCAAGCCTGGTGCTGCACCTCATAGGGGCGGCAGGTCTCCGACATGTTGATGCACACCAGCCCCACAGCACCGTGTCTGCGTGCGGCTTCGGCCTTGTCGCGCAGGGTGGCATAACGCTCTGTCACCTTGCCGGGCAGGAAGTCGGGCACACCCGAAAGGCACAGCACAATCTTGCCGCGCACATCCACCGAGGCGTACTCGTCGAAGGCACGATGGTCGATGCCCCAGCCGCAGAACACCACGGGAGCGTTGGTGTAGCCCCGGCCGGTCATGCTCGAGCACACATAGTCGCGTCCCAGCACATACTGCACCCGCACATCGCTGTCGTGGGTGTAGGTGTAGAAATTACAGTTCTCAATCTCGTTGTATTCCACCTCGAAATACTGGCCCCACTCGCCTTGGAAGGGCTTCACACCATACGAGGCCAGAACCTCGGCGCAGTAGTTGGCTGCGTCTAAATAGGCTTCCGAGCCGGCCATTCTTCCCTCATACTGCGAAGAGGAGAGGATGCGGATGTGCTTCATCAGCGTGTCGGTGTTGGCACGCAGCAGGGTGTCCTTGGTGACTTCTTCCTGGCCATTGGAAACAAAGGGTACCAGCATGGCCAAAAGGGCGAACAGGGAAATGAACTTCTTCATTTTTGTAGGATAGTTTATTATTATTAATAATATTATTTTATTGACAATAAATAATTTGTCGCACGTAGTGCGGTTCATATAATCAAGCAAAGATACGAAAAAAAAGTGATACGCCAACAAAAAACTTGTCCATGTCCTCTCGTCAGGCTGTATGGAGACGGTTCGGGCTGGTGACTGGAGTGTGCCCGGTGCCGTTGGAAATAGCTGGCTTAGGTGAGGAATTGGGAAGGGTTTTCTTGCGTATCAAGCAGGGATAAGTGGCTGAAGGGTAGGGGATGAGTCGTTGCTGTAGATAGGGTCGGAGGCGTGAGGTATTGTCTCCTTTGCTTTTTTTCTCATTGGTTTTGAGAAAATGTGTATTTTTGCATTGGCTTTCACCGCTGTGACTGATGGCCGATGATATTGAAAAAGCTTGATTATTATGATGACAAACAGTATGTTGAAAAAGTGTACCCTGCCGTTATTGCTTGTGGCGGTCTTTTGTGTGCTGGTTTCGTTCCACACGCATGAACCTGACAAGAAACCCATTGTGCTGAAATGTGCGCAGCCGCAATACCTGAAAGTGGGCGACCGTGTGGCGCTCGTATCGCCGTCGTACTTCAAGTCGATGAAAGAGGTGGAGAAGGCCGCCGAGGTGCTGCGCGGATGGGGGCTGGAGCCTGTCATAGGGCCTAATGTGGGCAAGGTGCATGCTGGCCGGTATGCCGGCACCGTCGAAGAGCGTGTGAGCGACCTCCGCTGGGCGTTGGCCGACACCACCATCAAAGCCATTATCTGCAACCGTGGCGGCTATGGCACAATACACTACCTCGACCAAATCCCGCTTTCCGAATGGCGTGCGAATCCCAAATGGTTGGTGGGCTTCAGCGATGTCACCACCCTGCACGGCCTGCTGGCACGTGCCGGAGTGATGAGCATCCACGGCACGATGAGCATGTTTCTGGCTACAAAAGGTTCTGACACGAGCAGCACGCTGATGCGCGATTTGCTGATGGGGAGTGTGCCGCGGTATGAGGTCCCCGCACATCCTCAGAATATCGAGGGGCGAGCCAGCGGCATTCTGGTTGGCGGCAATATATGCACTTTTGTCCCCAACCTTGGCACACAAGCCGATGCCACCATGGGCCGTGATCTCATCCTCTTCATAGAGGAGGTGGAAGAGGGGATGCATAATATAGACCGTCAGTTTAACATACTCATGAGGAAAGGTGTGCTCGACCGTTGCAAGGGTGTGGTGCTGGGCACTTTCACCGACTGCGAGAGGGAGTTCTCGTACGAGAGTGTCGAGGAAATGCTCCGCCCTTATATCGAAAAATACAAGATCCCGCTGCTCTGCGGCTTCCCCGGCGGGCACGGCAAGGTGAATCTTCCCTTGGTGATGGGCGCTCCCGTCACCATAGATGTCCGTCCCGACGGTGCCACCCTCCAGTTCGACATAGAAGGACGGCAACAGGAAATGAGGGTTGGTGAATGAACGTGGCAATGTGGCGGGGAGAGTAATCCGGGCAAACCGTCATCTTCCGCAGTCAGTGGGTTGCTGTGGGCTACTCCTCGGAGGTCTCCGAGATAAAGCGGCGGTAGGCCGAGAAGGTGTTGGCGCGCGACAGGAAGCCTTGGTATTTGCCTTCTTCGTCCACCACGATGAGGTTGTAGCGGTTGCTGAGCTGGAACTTCTTCACCACGGCTTCGGGCGAGTCGCCCAAGTGTACGATGTCTTTGTCTTCAAAGGTCATCATCAGCTCTTTGATGGTGACATTGTCGTACATCTCCGTTTCAAAGATGAGGTGCCGCAGGTCGTCCATGACGATAAGGCCGAGGAAACGCCCGTCGGCGTCCAGCACGGGGAAGAGGTTGCGCTTCGACCGCTTGATGGCTTCGACTATGTCGCGCAGGGTGCCGTTCTCTGGCAGGGTGGCGAAATTGGTTTCAATAAGCTTTTTGAGGTCTAAAAGCTGCCATGCCGAGGCATCTTTGTTGTGGGTCATCAGGTCGCCCTTCTCGGCCAGTTTGCGGGCGTAGATAGAGTGCTTCTCAAACGGCTGGACACAGATGTAGGTCACCGTGGCGGTGATGAGGAGCGGAACCATAAGGGCATAGCCTCCTGTGATTTCGGCAATGAGGAACACCCCCATGAAAGGCGCGTGCATGACGCCGGTCATCACGGCCGCCATGCCCACGAGGGCAAAGTTGGCGGTGGACTGTGGCGGGAGGCCAAGATGATTGCTGAGGGCTGCAATGAAGTAGCCGCTGAGACCACCCAGCACCAACGAGGGACCGAAGGTACCGCCAACGCCTCCGCTGCCGATGGTGGTGGCTGTGGCCACAGGCTTGAGCAGAATGAGCACAAAGAGGATTGCCAGGGCTATCCAGCCGTTGTTGCGGAAACTGTTGAACACACTGCTGGCGAAGAGGGCGTCGTCATTGCTCCCGTTGAGGAGTTCGGTGAGTGCCCAGTAGCCCTCGCCGTAGAGGGGAGGGAAAAGGAATATCATGACGCCGAGGATGACGCCGCCTATTATCCACTTGGATATCCAGTTCTTGCGACGGCTGAACCATTCCTCCACTTTGTCGGTGCAGCGCAGAAAATAGACCGAACTGAATGCGCAGAAGATGCCCAGCACTACTAAGAATGGTATCTGGCTGAGCGTGAAGTCCTCCGCCACGTGGAAGACAAACTGCACTTTCGGCCCCATGAGAAAGTATGCAACGGTGGACGCCGACAACGCCGAGATGAGCAGGGGCACTGCTGTGGTCATCGTCATGTCGAACATGAGCACCTCGACCGTGAACAGCACACCGGCCAGGGGGGCTTTGAAGATGCCCGCAATGGCTCCGGCGGCGCCGCATCCCAAAAGCAGTTTCACGCCGCGCGCGCTGACATGGAAGAACCGCCCTACATTGGAGCCGATGGCACTGCCCGTGGAGGCAATGGGGGCTTCAAGTCCCACGCTGCCGCCGAATGCCACGGTGAGGGTTGATGCCACCAGCGACGAATACATGTTGCGCGGAGGGAGCGACCCCTTCTTTCGCGAGATGGAGAATAGCACAGTGGGTATGCCGTGCCCGATGTCGCCTTTGATGATATACTTCACAAACAGGACGGTGAGCAGTATGCCCACCAGAGGGGCGAAGAGGATAAGGGCATTGCCGCCCCCGCTGGCGAAGTGGGCGTCGCCTATTTCCATCACATATTGGCCCGACCAGTGCACAACCGTCTTCAGAAGCACCGCCGCCAAGCCGCTCAGGATGCCCACAATCACGCTTAGGAGCAATAAATACGTCTGCTCCGAAATGTGGTGCAAACGCCAAGTGTACAACTTTTTATATGCATCTTTGTAACGCATGTCCTGTTTTTTGTCAAGGGGCAAAGATACGAAAACTTTTCTGTTTGCGTTATTATTGAAAACAAATATTGTCTTATTTATTACTAAAAGATACCCGATATGAAACAAATTTTTGCTATTGCGGCAGCCGTGTTGATGCTCTCCTCGTGCGTGTCGATGAGGGAGTATGAGGCTCTGCAGTCACAATACAGCCAGACGATGAAAGGCTGGAGCGTCACCAAACAGGAGTTGCAGGAGATGCGTGAAGAGAACGCCGAGCTGGTGCGGCAGGGACAGGCCATGACTGTTGCGTTGAGCGACATGACGACTGCCCGCCAGGAATGCGAGGCGACGGTGAAGTCTATCAACCGCTCGTATGCGGCGTTGCAGCTGCGCTACGACACCACGGTGGAGAACTTCCTGCAGCAAATCACCGGCAAGAACCGCGACTTGACAAAAGCCAACAAAATGCTCGAGCAGCGCACGCAAGAACTGTACGAGCGCGAGGCCGCCGCACGACAGCGCCAGCAGCAGCTCGAAGAGCGCCAGCGTCAACTGGAGCAGAGCGAACAGGCCGCCACCGAAGCCCTGCGTGCCAAAGAGCAGGAACTGGAGCATCTTCGCCATGCCGTGTCCCAGGCCTTGGTGGGTTTTACTGACAAGGGTTTGAATGTGGAAACCAAAGAGGGCAAGGTGTATGTGTCCATGGAGGACAAACTGCTCTTTGCCTCGGGCAGCTGGACGGTATCGGAAAAGGGCGTGGAGGCCATCAAGAGCCTTGCCAAGGTGTTGGAAGAACACACCGACTTGAACATCATGGTGGAGGGACATACCGACAATGTCGTCTTCCGTGGCACCACCGCAGTGAAAGACAACTGGGATTTGAGTGTGATGCGTGCAACCGCCATTGTCAAGCTGTTGTTGGCGCAAGGACCGAAAATCGACCCTGCAAGGGTGGAGGCTGCCGGCCACGGCGAGTATGCCCCCAAGAAGCCTAACACCACCGCTGCCAACAAGGCGGTCAACCGTCGCACCGAAATCATCCTTACGCCGAGACTGAAAGATATTATCAAAATTGTGGCAGAATAGAAACTGCTAACACCCAACGTTTTAGTATTGACTCGCAAACTTTTTTTCAAGTAAGCTGTAATATTTTTGCCTCTCGCGCGATTATTATGGCGAAATGACTCGGAACGAATACAACAATGGAGTGAGCCTTTGGGCCGACGATGTGTACCGCTACGCGGTGCACTGCTGCGGCGACCGGGAGCAGTCGAAGGACTTCGTGCAAGAGGCTTTCGCCACGCTCTGGGAAAAGCGCGAATCCGTTGCGACCGAGAAGGGAAAGGCTTTCCTCCTCGCGGTGGTTCACAACCATGTGATGAGTCATTTCCGCCACGAGGCGGTATATCGCGAAAACGCTGACGTGCTGAAGGGTGACCAGGTGACAGAACCCGACGAGGCTTTCGACTTGCACGAAGCCATTCAAAAGGCCATGGATGCCTTGCCACAGGTACAGCGCGAGGCGGTGATGCTGAAGGATATTGAAGGCTACGATGTCCACGAAATCTCGGAGATTCTTTCCATCAGCGAAAATCAGGTGAGGGTGTATGTTTTCCGTGCCCGTGTATCAATGAAAAAAACACTAATTGCATTAGGATATGATGGTAACAATTGATAATTACGAATATTTCTTCTACCAGTACGCCGAGGGACGGCTGACGGAGGCGGAGCGCACCGAGGTCGAGGCGTTCATGCAGCAGCATCCCGATTTGGCCGAGGAGATGTCGCTCTACGACCCCGGTATGAAAGCCGAGGCTGCGGCCGAGGTCTTTCCCGACAAGGAGTCACTGCTGCGGCACGAGCCTGTCCGCATCCCCATGTGGCGATGGGCGGCTGCCGCCTGTGTGGCAGGATTGCTGTTGGTGGGTGTATGGCAGTTCGGAGGTAATGCGTCGCAACAACCTGTTGTCGCCGAGGTGCCACCGACCGTAAAACCTGTCATTATAGACACAAATTCGTCCCGCAATGCGCTTCCTGAGGAGGTTATGACTACCGAAACGCTCGCAGCCATACCCGCACAGGTGGCAAGCATTCAGCACAAGGCCGTTGCCGAGCCGTTGCCGCCCATGATACAGCACGAGGCGGTTTTGGATGAGCCTCTTCTTGCCGAGGCCATGCCGACGGAGATGCAACGCAATGATGCCGTAGAAACCACGGTAATCATCTATACTGACTACCTGTTGATGCCCGAAGAGACTATTGCTATGGTCGAGATTGACACGACATACACACCCTCCTATCTGGATGATTTGTTGAGGCAAGGACGCAGTCTCTACGACCGTCTCAGGGCACGCGCTCTCCGTGCCGAGGGCGATACCCGTGTCATGCTGGCATCTTTATAAGAACAATAATACAACAGAATAATAACAATTAAACTTTTAATAACATGAAAAACACAATGATTCTTCTCGCTATGATGCTGACAGCCTTCACGGCAATGGCAAAAGACGAAGACGACACCATCAAAATCTACCGTGTCACAATGGCTGGTAATGTGCCGAAAGTGTCCATCAGCGGCTATGCTAATGTGTCGATAGTGGGTGACACAATTTCTTATCTGACAGCCGAAGGAGGTCTGTTGGACTCTGGGAAAGACAAAAAACCAGAATTTTCCTACAACTCTCAAGAGGGGTTGACCATCAGTGCCAGGCCGGGGGCAAAGCCTCTGGTTGTCCATCTGAAACAAGAGGGTAACTGGGAAATCTCTACCGAAGACTATGCTACAGTGACGGTGTCTCAGGCCAGTGGCATGTCGGTATTGAGGATTAACACCTCCGACTACAGTCAGGTGTCTGTGATGCCTTCATCGAACAAGGATACCCTCAGGGTGAGGACTATGGGCTTGAGGGCTGAGGACTTTTCCAAGATTAGTGTCGTTGTCCCTTGTGTGGGGGAGGCCCTTTATGCCAAGTCCGAGGACTATGCAATGCTGAATGTATCCGATGTCCGTGCAACAACTATCTACAAAAATGTCTCCGACTTTTCCAAGTTGAATATTGATAGTTATGAAGGCATGCTTTATGCCGACGAGGATGATGTCTACGGTCTTGTCGAGGAGATTGCCGAACAGGTAAGCGACAGTGTCGGCATGAAGGATTACCTTATCAAGCATTCACAACTTCCGAAACTTCCCCACTTACGGTACAATGTTGAAAAGAAGAAGAAAAACGCTAACAAACCCGGTTTCCACCTGTCGTTTGCATGGGCGTTCAACAACTGGGGCGATGCTCCCCTCAGCGGCCTTAACGGCATGAGCGACCCCTATTCGATTGGAACCACTTTCTCCTCCTATCAGCTTGCCCTCATTGCCACTCCTCTCAACTATGAGCACTGGACTCTCGGCATTGGCGTGGGATACGAGTCCGACATCTACCGCTTTGCCGGCGACACCTATATGTCGATTGGCGAGACAGGCACCCCCGAGGTCTCCACTTTCTACCACAAGGAACTCGGCAATGCCCGTTGGGCAAGCCGTCTCGTGGCCCGCTATGTCACGATGCCGGTCTCTGTCATGTGGAAGCCCACGCGTAAGTTCGGCATTGCTCTTGCCGCCATCCCCGGACTGAACTACACAAGCAGCAACACGGGTCTTAAACACAAGGGCAAATCCTATACAGACAATGCCAAGATGACGGATGTGGAGGATGCCTCCCGTATCATGAATCCCTACAAACTCGATGCCCGCCTTACTCTTGTCTTCACAAATATAGGAGTCTTCATGCAGGTGCCCACCATGCCGGTACTCAAAAACATGGATCGCGAGGTCTATCCCATCAAGTTTGGCTTTATCCTGGGACTCTAAACTTCAACCCAAATCGGTCATTAGAGTTTATGGCAGATTAGTATTTGTTTCGAGCAGATTGGGCGCATCACTGGCGAAGGCGTAGCGGGCTACGGCGAGACAGGGATGTGGACAAGATGCCGAAAGAAATGCTAATATGGCATAAACAGACCTGAAAAAGACGAGATTGATTGAAAAGTCGGTCTAATGACCGATTTGGGTTTACCACAGGCTTGTCCTTGAATGCGATTAGATGCTTCAGGTATTCATCTCTTGCTATCATATTCCTGTCTTTTTGCGGATATAAACGCAGAAAATGATTTTTTATTGTACTTTTACATCTATAGCCGTAAAATTATTGTCCGAAGATGTCGGATTGTTTCAGTAATCTAATGGTGTGGGTCTTGCCGGTGGCGGTGGTGAGGGTGAGCAAGTAGGTGGCCTGGGGGCGGGAGGTGAGGTCTAAAGTGTATTTGCCGTTGCCTGCGGGGGTGAGGCGGACTTCCTCGCGTCGGCCTTGCATGTCGGTGAGCCACGCTTTTGCGACCCCATTCTCAATTCTCAAATCTCCATTCTCAATTCCGATATTGACTCTCTGCCTAAAGGGGTTGG
>JAEEGG010009411.1_pt1 | contig 21873 bp, 16 predicted proteins | sample 9134161 | NCBI WGS metagenome assembly JAEEGG01 (sample SAMN16246543, study PRJNA631951) | gut metagenome | biome: gut microbiome; feature: rumen; material: CR-attached | host: Bos | place: Iran: Karaj | collected 2018-10
TCTTGCCTCCCTTGTGTAAAGGGAGGTGGCAGCCGTAAGGCTGACGGAGGGATTGTTATGCCGCTGCTGCGCTTACTGTGCGAGGAGAAGCGGGCGAGGCGGGCAAGCGGCGGTGTTTCCCGCGCCGTGTCATTCTGAGCGTATGCGAAGAATCTTATCAGATCCTTCGTCACTGCGTTCCTCAGGATGACACACGGGAGCGGGCAAGCGGCGGCGTTTCCGTTTTACTTGGCGGTGTGACCCTCCCGACAAAAACGCCGCCGCGAACAGAGCCGAGCCCGCTTCGACGAAAATCGCGAGAAAACCGACACGAACAGCGATCCGCGCACGCTATATTCCGCAGACGAAGTATCGTACAATACAGGTAATCAAGAACGCGCGCCGAACACGGCGCGAAGGGAGGACGGCATGACGAAACTTCGCATCCTGCTGGTGGACGACGACACGCGCTTCACCGATATGATGAAAGGCTATCTTTTGACGGAGGAACGCGTCGGCGAAGTCGATACGGCGGCGGACGGACGCGAGGCGCTGGAGCGTTTGAAGGACAGGCATTACGACCTGATGACGCTCGACCTGATCATGCCGGGCACGGACGGGCTGACGGTGCTGGAACAGCTTCCCGCGATCGCGGGCGCGGCGGCGCCGGCGGTGATCGTGATCTCCGCGCTGCGCAACGAGACGATGGTCCGCCGCTGCTGCACGCTCGGCGCACGGTACTTCATGGTAAAGCCGGTCGAGCCGGAAACGATCCTGAAGCGCGCGCTCGACACGCTCGAAAACGACCGGAAAGCCGGCGGCGTGATGAGCTTTCAGCAGGCGCCGAAGTCGTTCGACGAAAAGGTCACGGCGATCTTTCTTGTCGCCGGGATCCCCGCGCACATCAAGGGCTATCACTACCTGCGCGAGGGCATCCGCATGGTCTATGAGGACCAGAGCCTGATCAACCGCATCACCAAGGAGCTCTATCCCGGCATCGCGAAAAAGTTCAACACCTCCGCAAGCAAGGTGGAGCGCGCAATCCGACACTCGATCGAGGTCGCCTGGACGCGCGGCAAGATTGAAAACCTGAACGCGCTCTTCGGCTACAACATCTACGGCAAGAACGACAAGCCCACGAACGGCGAATTCATCGCGCTCGTCGCGGACAAGCTTTTGATGGAAGAACAGAGTAAAAAAGCGGGCTGACGCCCGCGCGGGCGGCGGTCAGTTTGAGCCGCAGAAGAATCTGAAAGAAAACGGGTCATCCGCCCGATTTCATACCCTTGCCGGGAGAAGCCCCGTCTCCTTGCAGGAATGCCCCAACCTCATAATCCGTGAAGGACCGTCGTTTGAAATACCGAAAGGGATCAAGCGGCGGTTCTTCACGTCGGTCAAAAAAGCCTCCCCTGTGCAAAGGGGACCTCTTTTCAGTCCTCGATGTATTCCGTCACGTCCCCGGTGCGGCTGATGAAAAAAGTTTTGCGTTCGGGGCAAAAATCATGAATTGTTCACATTCCGTTTACGGTTCGGTGACATTGTTCCTTTATAATCAAGCCACATGATAAACAAGGAGGTGTATCCGAATGAAGCGGTCGGCAATCGTCACGGCAGGAATGCTCGGATTCATGCTGCTGCTCGGCTGCGCGCCGACGAATACCGTCGCGCCCGCAGCGGATACCGAAAAGATCCAGATCATCGGACAGCTTGAGACCCCTGCGCCGACCGCGACGCAGAAAGCCGCCGTTCCGGAGACGGCGGACGCCGTTCTGACCCCGGAACCGGTCGTTGTCAACGAGCTGCCGACGCAGGAACCCACCGCGGTCCCGACCGAAGCGCCGACCGAGGCGCCGACGGCGGAGCCCACCGCAGCGCCGACGTCCGAGCCCACCGCAACGCCGGAGCCGGACCGCACGAAGGCGGAGCAGTTCTGCGACGTCGCGAAATCGTATCTGGACACCGAATACCGCCGCGGCGGCACGGAGCCGGAGAGCGGCTTTGATCCGGGCGGATTCGTGTATTTTTGTCTGAACAAGGTCGGCGTCAAGGTCCGGCACAAGACGAGCAAGGGCTATTCCGAATACGAGAGCTGGCAGCGCGTGGATTCGATGGACGACCTTGAGCCGGGCGATCTCTGCTTCTTTATGACGCCCGGCAACGAGAACGTGAACTGCGTCTGCATCTACCTCGGCGGCGGACAGATCATCTATCCGTCCTCGGGCGAGGGCAGGGTCATCACGAACAAGATCACGAGCAGCTACTGGACGGAAGCGTTCGTGTTCGCAAGGAGGGTATTCTGATGGAACGGATCATCGACCGGAAAACCTGGGCGCGCAACGCGCACGACGCGCTGTTTGCGCGGCTCGAAGTCCCCTTTTACAGTCTGACGTGGCGGCAGGACGTCACGGAAGCCGTGCGGTTTGCGAAGCGGCGCGGCGTTTCGTTCTATGCCGTCATGATCTGGTGCACGATGAACGCGATCAACGGCGTCGAGGCGTTCCGGTACGAGCTGCGCGGCGGCGACGTGGTTCTTCTGGATCATCGCGATCCGTCCTATACCTATCCGTGGAACGACGAGCTGTTCGGCATCTGCGGGATCCCGTGGATCGACGGCGAGGACCCCGTTTCGTTTGCGGCGCGGATGAAAGCGGCGGAGGAAGCGAACACATCGCCCATCCCGACCGCAGAAGCGGACGAAGCCGGGCACGACGTATACATTTCGTCGCTGCCGTGGATCGACTACACGCACATTGCGCAGGAGTTCCCGCTGGACAATACGGACAGCACGCCCCGCATCCTATGGGGACGCTTCACATCGGATGAGCAGGGCAGAAAAACGCTTTCCTACACCGTGCAGGTCAACCACCGTCTGATCGACGGCGTTCACCTCCGCCGGCTTTCGGAGGGTCTCGACGGGGCAATACACGCATTGGAGGCGCTTTGATGGAACAGAACAAACACATCGACTGGAAAAAACTGCTCGGAAAGGGCGCGTTCGCCGTCAGCTGCATCGTGATCTCCGCGCTGCTTCTGGGCGCTGCCGTTTACGTCACGCTCCGCGTGCGCCGCGGCTGCCGCGGCAGCGGATACGTTTCGGAAGCCACGCCGACGCCGGAGCCCACGCCGCTGCCCGACCGGCTCTATTCCGCGGACAAAAACCCGCCCTATGCCCCGCCGCTGGAGCAGCTCGGGATCTCGCAGGGACACCTGGACGAATATTCGGAGCTGCTGTCCGACGCGACGCGCTGGATCGATCTGACGCCGGAGGGCGCAAAGGGCTTTACGGTGATCCGCAGCATCGACCTCGGCTGCTCGTACGTCGCGGAAAACGGGAATTACTACCGGCTCGGCGAGGGCGAGGACGGCAAGGGCGTCGTCGACGTGCTCCTGACCGATCTGGACCTCGACGACGAACCGGACCTTCTGTATACCTATCATTTCGGCGCGAACGACGATACGTATTCAAAGGTCGGCTGGTTCCGCTTTACGACGCATACGTCGGTGCTGTCCGGCTTCTCGCAGAAGAACGGGTTTTTGTCGCTCCTTGAGGAGGACGGCAACTACATCCTGTACCGCGCCGTGCGCGACGCGAATCTGGACACCGGCACGTTCGGGCTGACGCTGATCGAACGGCTCGGCGAGATCACCGAATCGCTGGACAAGATCGAGCTCGTCATGGATCCGGCGCCCGGAACGGAGCTGTCCGGAACCGATTGAGCGCGCGTCCTCCGCAGGACGAAAAAAAGCTGTTCCGAAACACGGATGTGTTTCCGAACAGCGTAAATATGCTGTTTAGACCATTGCGGGATGCTGAGAAACGGTCGTCCGTTTCCCGGCGTCCCTTTTTTACGGCTCCGATCCGTCCGCCGGATCCGGTTCGGGCTCCGGTGTGGACAGGAAATGGTACGGATTTCTCGGGTCGGGATCGGTCGGGTCCCAGCCGTAGCCGTTCTTGTCGGTGTACGGCTCCTCCCAGATGACCGCCGGCGGCTTTTCGGGCGTCGGGCCCTTGTCCTTCACGACCTTCACGGTGACCCTGCCGGTCTCCGAAAACTCATAGATCCATTTCGCGTCCGCGACCGTGAGCCGCACGCAGCCGTCCGACGCGACCGTGCCGAGCTTTTCGTACTTGTGCATGCTGCACATGCGGTGCGCCTTTTCCTGATCGCGTCCGGCTTCGTAATTGATCGGCACCGAATGGAACAGATGATGCGTCTTGAACCGGCTTGCCCAGAAGCCGTAGCAGTGCGATTCCTCGGTCGTGCCGAGCATCTTGTATTGGTAGCGGTCGGTGATCCGATAGGTCCCGACAGGCGTCTCGTGCTTCTGTCTGCCGGTCGAACAGATCATGACGCGCAGCTCCTTCCAGTCGCCGTTTTCGCCCTCGTAGCCCACGACGCACTGCGAGCCGAGGTACACGACCAGGAGCTTCTCGCCGTCGGATTTCGGCGGGTCTGTCGGGGTATAGGCGGGCACGATCAGGTTCTCCGAAACGGGGCTTTCGCCGGGCGCGACCGTGCCGTTCTCGTCGCACGGATAGAAGCCCGGCTCCGTTTCGCCGACCGTGCCGTAAGCAAAGTACGCGCCGTCGGAGTTGCGCCGCACGATCCCGGTAAAGCTTGAGCCGGTGTAACCGTTTCGCACGCGCATGCCGTCCGGCAGCATCTGCGGCGCAAACGGCGCCGGCGTCGGGGTCGGCTCCGGCGTTTCGGTGGGCTCCGGCGTGGGTTCGGGCGTCGGCGCGGGCGTCGGGGTCGGGACCTCGGTCGGCGCAAGCGTTACCAGCGCGATCGCTTCTGTGATTTCGGGCGCTTCGCTTGCCGCGGCGATCGGCGTCTCATCCGTTCGCCCGGCGCATCCGAGCACGAACAGCGCCGCAAGCAGAAGCAAAAGGATCCGTTTCATCGTTTTAATTCTTATAGAAGAGGCGGTTGGTCTTGCGCATCGGCTCGCAGGTCAGGTTGATGCCGAGCCGGCGGTAGACCTCGAGGTCGACGCGCGAAAGCATCACGGTCGAATGCGCTTCGAGCCCCTTGAGGCTTCCGAGCGCCTTCATGGCGCGGTCGGCGGTCGGGTTCATCGTTGCGCAGATACTGAGCGCGTACAGAAGCTCGTCGCTGTGCAGGCGCGGGTTTTCGCTGCCGAAATGGTTGATCTTCAGCTGACGGATCGGTTCGATCACGATCGGCGCGATCAGGTCGATGTCGGGCTGGATGCCGGCAAGCGCCTTCATCGCGTTCATCAGCGCGCCCGCCGCGGCGCCCATCATGGTACCGTTCTTGCCGGTGACCATCTTTCCGTCGGGAAGCTCGATCGCCATCGCTGCGCCGCCGGTCTCCTTATCCCTCTGCAGCGCCGCCGCCACGACCGGACGGTCCGCGACCGTCACGCCCGCGCGGGACATGATGAACTCCGCCTTGTCGATCTGATCGCGGTCGATCAGTCCGCGCTTGAACGCGCACGCTGCCTGGTAATAGCGGCGGATGATCTCCTGGCAGGCGGCCTTTCGCACCGCTTCGTCGTCGGTGATGCAGAAGCCGACCATATTGACGCCCATGTCCGTCGGAGAATGGTAGGGGGATGTGCCGTAGATGTGCTCGAACATCGTGTTCAGCACCGGGAAGGATTCCACGTCGCGGTTGTAGTTCGTCGTGGTCTTGCCGTACGCCTCCAGATGGAACGGGTCGATGAGGTTCACGTCGTCGAGATCGGTCGTCGCCGCTTCATAGGCGAGGTTGACCGGGTGCGAGACCGGCAGGTTCCAGATCGGGAAGGTCTCGAACTTCGCGTAGCCCGCGCGCACGCCGCGCGCATACTCCTGATAGACCTGCGAAAGGCACACGGCAAGCTTGCCGCTGCCCGGACCCGGGGCGGTGACGACGACCAGCGGCCGCGTCGTTTCCACGAACTGGTTTTTGCCGAAGCCTTCGGGGCTCAGGATCAGACCGGGGTTTTGCGGATAGCCCGCGATCGGATAATGCAGGTAGACCTTGACGCCGAGCCTTTTGAGCTTGTCCGCAAACGCGTCGACCGCCGGCTGTCCCGCATACCGCGTGATGACCACGCCGGACACGAGCAGACCCTTTCTTTGGAACGCGTCGGTGAGCCGCAGCACCTCGCGGTCGTACGCGATGTCGAGGTCGTTGCGGACCTTGTTGTGCTCGATGTCGCCCGCGTGGATCGCAATGATGATCTCGGCGGAATCCTTCAGCGTTTCCAGCATGCGGATCTTGCTGTCCGGCTCGAAGCCCGGCAGCACGCGCGCCGCGTGGTAGTCGTCGAACAGCTTGCCGCCGAACTCCAGATACAGCTTGTCCCCGAACGACGAAATGCGCTCCAGGATCTTCTGCGACTGCATCGAGATATACTTTTCGTTGTCAAATCCGATCTTTGTCATAATCCTTCCCCTTACGCTTTATGATTCAAACGGATCCCAGCCTGTCGCCCGCATCTTTGCGGACAGGATCCGGTATACGCTTTCATTGAGACGGTCTTCCCCGATCGTCCCGTCTCCGACCGCGGCATAGAGCCCCTTTAAGATCTCCCGCTGATAGGAATGGTTCGCCCCGCACAGGATCAGGTCCCCGCCCGCAAGAATGAACTGCACCGCGCCGTTCGAGAGCGAGGTCTGTCTCCGCAGCCCTTCCATGCGGAAGTCGTCGCTCATGACGATGCCGGAAAAGCCCAGCTCCCCGCGCAGAATCTCCGTGATGAAGATCTCCGACTGGCTTGCGATGTGCGCGCTGTCGATCTTCGGATACAGGATGTGCGCGACCAGCACGCCGTCCGCCGCGCCGACCGTCGCCGCAAACGGCAGAAGCTCGTAGTCCGAAAGCGATCCGAACGATTTGTCCACGACCGGCGTGATCTGGTGCGAATCGCCGTCCGTCGCGCCGTGCCCCGGAAAATGCTTGATGATCGAAAGGCATCCGCCGTCGTGCAGTCCCTCGATGCAGGCAAACCCGATCCGCGCCGCAACGTCCGCGTCGGACGAGATGATCCGGTTCCCCAAAAACGTTTCGCCCGGTCGCTTCGCCACGTCCATGCACGGCGCAAGGTCCACGTTGATCCCGGCGTCTATCAGCCCTTCCGCGATCATACAAAACTGCTCGCGCGCCTGCGTTTCGCTGTCGTTTTTGCCGAGCGTCTGCGCGCTTTTGAGCGTCTTTTTCCAGCGGAACCGCGTGACGCGTCCGCCCTCGACGTCAAGCCCGATGAACAGCGGGATCCCGCTTTCGTTCGCGTCCCTGACGCTGCCGGTGAGCTTCCGGCACTGATCGAAGCCGCCGTCGGCGTTCGTCCGCACGATGTTCTGACCGTACAGCATCACGCTGCCGATCCGGTATTCCTGCAGGATCTTTTTGAAGTCCGTGCCGATCTCCCGCGTGCCGGAAAACCCGAACATGCAGAGCTGCCCGATCTTATCCTCGACGCTCATCTCCCCGATGTACGCCCGAAGCCTTTCTTCAGGCGAGCGCGTCGGCTCCGGCGTCGGCGCTTCGGTCGGGACTGCGACAGGCTCTGCGGTCGGTTCCGGCGTGTCCGTCCCCTGCGCCGCGGCTGTTTCCGCGGGCGCCGGCGTTTCCGTCACAGGGCTTACATACCCGATCGGCGCGTCCGGCTCCGCCGCGCAGCCAAGCAAAACGATCGCGATCAGCATGAGACACCAAAACTTCTTCATGATATCATTATAGCATAGCCGGTCCGCTTTTACCAGTAAAAGTTCGGCGAAAACGGTCTCCATACGCGCTTTTTACATTCCCGCGCGCCGGCGCGTACGCGGCGCGTCCGTTTCCCCTGCGGTCTTGTGCTCATTTTTCCGGTTTTCCACATACACGCCCCCGGAAAAACCCCTATAAATACGAGGATTGTGGATAACTTTGTGGATAAGGTGGAAAAGGAGCGTGGATAATGTGACCAAACTGTGAACAGGTCATTTCCCGCCGATCACGCGGTTCAGATCGTGCGAGCGCGCCGCGACCGGAAACAGTTCGCGGATCTTTTTCAGCGCCGCTTCCCGCTCTTCGTCCGTCATCGGGCGGCCGCTTGCCGGTCCCGGCTCCGCTGCGCCGTGCGGTTCACGCGGGCTTTGTTCCTCCGGACGCCGCCCGGCGCCGCTGCTTTTCGGTTCCAGCCGCGCCGGATACGCGTAAACGTCGTAATACACGCCGTAGCCGTCGCGCCGCTCCACCGCGAAGCCCTTTTCGATCAGCTCCGAAAGGATCGCCTTCGCTTCGCTTTCCGACAGCTTCAGAGAGCGCGCGACCTCCTTCAGCCGGAACTGCCACGTCTCCGCCCGGTCCAAAAACGCCGTCAGCATCCCGAGCGCCGGCAGCGACAAAAGGCTGTTGCGGATCACGCGGGAATCCATCGCCGAAAAGTAATGATATGTATTCTTGAAGATCGCCATTTCTTTTTCCTCCCGATGCAGACAGTATGACACAAAAACTTCGCACAAAATTCCAGGAATTCCGACATAATTTCAGCCGCCCTCCCGCGGGACTTTCTTCCTATATACCAAAAAAAGATAGAGGAAAAAGACAGAGAAGAAAGAGAACGGAAAAACAGTCCGGATCCTCTATAGAGAAGAAAAAGAGTAATTATCCTCTATAATTATAAAAGAGTAATTATCCTCTATAATTATAAAAGAGTAGTTATCCTCTATAATTATAAAAGAGTAGTTATCCTCTATAATTACATAGAGTAGTTATCCTCTATAATTACATAGAGTAGTTATCCAGAGTAGTTATCCTCTATAATTATAGTTATCCTCTATACGGAAAAAAGAAACGACCGGTCTTTTGTACAGAGAAAAAAGAGCGTATCCGATCCGGAAACACGGGAACCGGCTTTTTTCCCTTGACAGGCGGCGGCTTCGACCGTTACAATCAAGAGAGAAATACGAACGGGAGGCACGGTATGGAACGGTTTTCGGATCTGTTGAAGGGCAAGCTGGCGTTCGGGTGCATGCGCATGCAGCTCGACGCAAACGGCGAGGTCGATCTTGACAACTTCCGCGCAATGGTGGACTGCTACCTTGCGGCGGGCTTCAACTATTTCGACACGGCGCACGTCTATTACGACGGCAAGAGCGAGATCGCTTTAAGAGAAGGGCTCACGAGCCGCTACCCGCGCGAAAGCTATGTGCTCACGAACAAGCTGACTTCGAGCTGCTTTGAGAAGGAAGAGGATATTCTGCCGCTGTTTGAAACGCAGCTTTCCGCCTGCGGCGTCGAATACTTCGATTTCTATCTGATCCATTCGGTGCTCGAAGGGAACTATCAGAAGTACACGGACTGCAACGCGTTCGGGATCGTGCAGGAGTTGAAAAAACAGGGGAAGGTCAGGCACGTCGGCATGTCGTTCCACGATTCGCCGGAGTTTCTGGACCGCGTGCTCACGGAGCATCCCGAGATCGAGGTCGTGCAGATCCAGTACAATTATCTGGACCTTGACGACAAAAACGTACAGTCGCAGGGCTGCATGGACGTGCTGAAAAAGCACGGCAAGCCGGCGCTCGTCATGGAGCCGATCAAGGGCGGCGGTCTGGTGTTTCTGCCGGACGCGGCGCTCGAAGTGCTTGCCGCGGCGGACGAGGGCTCGCCTGCCGAGATCGCGCTGCGGTTCGTTGCGGAGCAGGAGCAGGTCGTGATGATCCTGTCCGGCATGAACAACGTGGAGCAGATGAAAGAGAACGTCGCGTTCATGCAGGACCCGAAGCCGCTGTCCGAAAAGGCGCATCAGGCGATCGCCGAGGTGCGGCGCATGATCCGCGCGCTGAAGCTGGTCGAATGCACCGGCTGCCGCTACTGCACCGACGGCTGCCCGATGCAGATCAACATTCCCGGCGTGTTCCGCTGCGTGAACGACCGGATCAAGTTCCCGAACCGTCCCGGCAGTCATTACGGCTGGGTCACGTCGAAGGGCGGCAAGGCGTCCGACTGCATCGAATGCGGTCAGTGCGAGGATATCTGCCCGCAGCATCTTCCGATCCGGGAACTGTTGAAAAAAGCGGCGGAACAGTTTGAATGACCGGAAAAGCCCTGCTTTGCGGGGCTTTGTCCATTGAAAAACAAAGGGGAAAGGATCATGAAGCGGATCCAGAACGTCAACCGGCGGAAATGTATTCTGACGCTGCTGTTTTCGGCGGCGGTCGTGATCTGCGTGTGCGTCGGCGTGGTCATGAATCTCACGACGCTGCACGATGAAAACTTCGACCACATGGGGATCGAAACGTTCTGCATGTTCACCGTCAATTCCAATATCTTTATGGGCATTGCGATGTTCCTGACGCTGCCGTACACGGTCGACGGACTCCGGAACGGCTATTTCCGGCTGCCGGACTGGCTCGTGTACCTGCTGTTCGTCGCGACGACCGCGCTTTCGCTGACGTTTCTCGTTTCGCTCTTCATCCTTGCGCCGGTCAAGGGCTTCGTGCTGATCTTCACCGGATCGCGTTTCTTCCTGCACGGGCTGTGCCCGATCCTTGCGATCATTGTGTTCTGCTTCGTTCTGAAGGACACGCATCTGCGCTTTGCTTCGACGTTCCTTTCGCTGATCCCGGTGTTCATCTATGCCTGCATCTATTACACGCTGGTGGCGGTCCTGGAAGAATGGCCTGACTTTTACGGATTTCTGACCCGCATTCCCGCGTGGATCTCGCTTGCGGGGTTTCTGCCCATTACCTTCGGCATCGCGACGGGGCTGCGCCTCCTGCACAACCTGTCGTGCAAACGCTACCGCAAGAAGGCGCGCGCGCACTACCTCTCCGCGTTCGAGGCGAAGGACACGCGCGAGATGATCATCCACATGGCGGCGCGCAACAGCAAGAAGGACACGACCGGCAACATCGTGATCCCCTATCAGGTGCTCAAAATGCTGCTTTCGAGCACCGAGCACGAGGACACCTTCGAGGAATACTGCATCCTCTACATGAAGGAGTGCTTGAAGCACGAGATCTGCCAGGAGTGAGGCGGCTTTGCGCCTGCGGCGCAGCCGCAGTGATATCCGCGCTGCGCGCGGGTGATATATTGCTTCGCAATGTGATATCCGCTTCGCGGGTGATATATGCCCTGCGGGCATGTTCAGGAAGATTCTCCCTCGGAGAATCTTCTGATTTTTCCCACCTCATCCGTCTCGCTTCGCGATCCACCTTCCCCTCGGAGGGGAAGGCTTTTGGTTCGTGATATCAGAGGCTTCCCCTTGAGGGGAAGCTCCGCCGAAGGCGGTGATGAGGTGTCAACCCGAGCGTCAGCGGATCGGAAAGACCCCGGCGCCCCACGCTCGTGTGTCATCCTGAGGAACGCAGTGACGAAGGATCTGATAAGATTCTTCGCTTACGCTCAGAATGACACGGATCGCCGCGCGGCGGCATTACACCTTCGGTGCGCGGATCCATGCATTGCGCTTTGCGCGGGAACGTCGACCCTCCCTTGTGTAAAGGGAGGTGCCGAGGAACGAGGCGGAGGGATTGTCAAGGAATTGCGCCTTGCGGCGCGTGTTTTCTGCTTGCAATCGGGCGCGGGAGGGAGTATACTGAAACTAAGATGGGGCGGTATGGGAACACGCCGCCCTGCAAAGATTATTTTGAAAAGGAGAAAACGATATGAATCTCGAACATCTCGGCATCATCCATCCCAAAGCGGTCTACCGCAACCTGACGGTACCGGAGCTCTATGAGCACGCGCTGGAGCGCAAAGAGGGCGTGATCATGGACAACGGCGCGCTGCTCGTCAAGACCGGCAAGTACACCGGCCGCAGCGCACAGGACAAGTTCATCGTCGATTCCGAGGGCGTCCACGACCTGATCGCGTGGGGCAAGGTCAACGTGCCCGTCAAGCGCGAAAAGTTCGACGCCATCAAGTCCAAGATGGTCGCCTACCTGCAGGGACGCGACGTGTTCGTGTTCGACGGCTTTGCCGGCGCGGACAAGAAGTACGCAAAGAAATTCCGCGTGATCTGCGAGCTTGCAAGCGAGGCGCTGTTCATCCGCGACCTGCTCGTCCGTCCGACTGAGGAAGAATTGGCTTCCTTCGGCGAGCCGGATTACACGCTGATCGCCTGCCCGGGCTTCAAGTGCAGCCCCGAGATCGACGGCACGCGTTCCGAAGCCGCGATCATGATCGACTATGAAGCGCACATGATCCTCGTTGCGGGCAGTCAGTACGCGGGCGAGATCAAAAAGTCCGTCTTCTCCACCATGAACTTCGTGCTGCCGCTCGAAGGCACGCTGCCGATGCACTGCTCGGCGAACATGGATCCCGAAACCAAGGAGACCGCGGTCTTCTTCGGTCTTTCCGGCACCGGCAAGACGACGCTGTCCGCCGACCCGAACCGCATGCTGATCGGCGACGACGAGCACGGCTGGGACGAGGAGGGCATCTTCAACATCGAGGGCGGCTGCTACGCAAAGTGCATCGACCTCGTCGAGGAGGAGCAGCCGGAGATCTACCGCGCGATCCGCTTCGGCGCGCTGGTCGAGAACGTCGTCGTGAACGACAAACGCCAGCCGGACTACTCCGATCCGAGCCTTGCGATCAACAGCCGCGTGGGCTATCCGGTCGAGTACATTCCGAACGCCGCGATCCCGGGCGTCGGCGGCATTCCGAAGGTCGTCATCTTCCTGACCTGCGACTCGTTCGGCGTGCTCCCGCCCATCTCCCTGCTCAGTAAGGAAGCTGCGATGTATCAGTTCGTCACCGGCTTCACCTCCAAGGTCGCCGGCACCGAGATCGGCATCAACGAGCCGGTCCCGACGTTCTCCACGCTGTTCGGCGAGCCGTTCATGCCGCTGCGCGCTTCCGTCTACGCGGGCATGCTCGGCGAACGCATCGAAAAGTACAACACGAAGGTCTACCTTGTAAACACCGGCTGGGTCTCCGGTCCCGCGGTCAATCCGGACGGCACCAAGAACCCGCGCATGAAGCTGCGCTACACCCGCGCGATGATCACCGCCGCGCTGAACGACGCGTATGCGAAGGAGAACGTCCCGTTCACGCACAACGACGTGTTCAACCTCGACGTGCCGGCGTTCGTGCCCGGCGCGGACGTGCCCGAAGAGATCATGAACCCCAGAAATCTCTGGGCGGACAAGGAAGCCTACGACGCGCAGGCGAAGAAGCTTGCCGGCATGTTCCACGACAACTTCGAGAAGAAGTATCCCGACATGCCCGAAGCGATCAAGAACGCCGGTCCGAAAGCATAACACGATCTTCCCAGGGGCGGGAGCCGGACGGCTCCCGCCTTTTTTACGCCGTTTTTGTTTCCATTGGATACAAAAACCGCTTGCTTTTTTTGCGGTTTGCGTTTACTATGATATATATAGAGAGAAACGATACGGCGCATGCCGCGCACGGGGCCGAAAACCGGCCGGAGGAAATCTGCTTTGATATTCGGGAAACACATCAACAAGTATTATCTGAAATACGCGCCGCAGCTGCTGCTCGGCGCTGTTGCGCTGATCCTGGTCGACTATGTACAGCTGATCATCCCGGAGCTTTACCGCATGCTGATCAACGGTCTGAACGAAGGTCAGGTGCTGTACAAGGGCAGCATGACGCCGTTCGATACGGCGTTTCTTCTCGACCGCATCTGTCTGCCGATCATCTATGTGGTCGTCGTGATGGTCATCGGGCGGTTCCTCTGGCGCGTGTGCTTTTTCGGCTCGGCAATCCGCGTCGAGACCGACATCCGCATCAAGATGTTCGACCACTGCAAGGACCTTCCGCGCGAATACTATCAGGTCAACAAGGTCGGCAATCTGATGAGCCTGTTCACCAACGACCTCGACACGATCCAGGAATGCTTCGGCGACGGGCTTCTGATGTTTTTCGACGCCGTGTTTCTGGGCGTGCTCGCCTTTATCAAGATGTGGCGCATGGACATTCGTCTGACGCTTCTGACGCTGATCCCGCTCGGGCTGATCCTTTTGATCGGCGTGTTCATGGGCAAGGCGATGATGAAGAAATGGGAGGTCCGCCAGCGCGCGTTCTCGAACCTGTCCGATTTTTCGCAGGAGAGCTTTTCCGGCTACGCGGTCGTCAAGGCGTTTGTGAAGGAGCTGCACGAGCTCATGTCGTTCCGGAAGCTCAACGTGGAGAACGAGGACACGAACGTCGATTACACGCGCATTTCGACGCTGATGCACGTCTTTATCGTGCTGCTCGTCGAAACGGTCATCTGCGTCATCCTCGGCTACGGCGGCTATCTTGTCCATGAAAAGGCGTTTAACGCCGGTCAGCTCGTCGAATACATCGCCTATTTCCAGTCGGTCGTGTGGCCGGTCATGGCGGTGTCGATGCTGATCGAAAAGAGCGCGCGCGGCAAGGCGTCGATGAAGCGCGTCTCGGAGCTTCTGGAGGCGGAGATCACGGTGCGCGACGCGCCGGGCGTGAAGGACCTTACCGGCGTCAAGGGCGGGATCGCGTTCAAAAACCTCAGCTTCCGCTATCCGGACGGCGAGTTCAACGCGCTTGAAAACGTGACGTTCACGATCGAGCCCGGCGAAAGCGTCGGACTCATCGGCAAGACCGGCGCGGGCAAGACCACGATCGTCGATCTGATCCTCAGGACCTACAACGTGCCGAAGGGGACGCTGTTTGTCGACGGGCAGGACGTGACCGACGTTTCGATCCGCTCGGTGCGCGACGCATGCGCGTACGTTCCGCAGGACAACTTCCTGTTCTCCGACACGATCGCGAACAACATCAATTTTGCGTATGACGAGCTGAACGAGGAGGCGGTCGAAAACGCCGCGATGCTTTCCGACGTGCATGACAACATCGCCGAATTCCGCGACGGCTACCGCACGATCCTCGGCGAGCGCGGCGTGACGGTCTCCGGCGGACAGAAGCAGCGCATCTCGATCGCGCGCGCGCTGATGAAAGACGCGCCGATCCTGATCCTCGACGACTCCGTTTCTGCGGTCGATACCGACACCGAAAAGATCATTCTGAAAAACCTGCGCGAAAGCCGCAGGGGCAAGACGACGATTCTGATCGCGCACCGCATTTCGACGGTCCGCGGGCTCGACAAGCTGATCTTTGTCGAAGACGGCAGGGTCATCGCCGTCGGCAGCCATGACGAACTCGTTGAGACCTGTCCCGCGTACGCGCGCATGGTCGAGCTGCAGCGGCTGGAAGAAGCCGCAAACGCGTGAGGAGGTGACGGACATGCACGAATATTATCCTCTGCTCCTTGCGGGCGGCATCATCGGGCTGATCTCCGTGATCCTCATCGTCGCGTACGCCATGATCAAGGACAAAAAACAGGCGATCGGCTTTGACCGGCACATGAAGGACAGCGAGATCATCAAACGCCTCATGCGCTATGCAAAGCCGTATGCCGGAAAATTCATTTTTGTCGGCTTTATCGTGCTCATCGGCATCGCCTACGACGTCGTTTCCCCGCTGCTGATCGGCAAGATCACAGGGCTGATCCGCGCGGACTTTGCGCTGAAGGAGCTCTTCGTGCTCGTTGCGGTGTATGCGGGCATTCTGATCGTGTCGATGACATGCACCTATGTGCAGGCGATCGTTCTGCAGAAGGTCGGGCAGCGGATCATCTCCGTCATGCGCGAGGACCTGTTTACGCACATCGAGTCGCTTTCGCATGAGCAGATGAACGCCATGCCGGTCGGCAAGCTCGTCACCCGCGTCACGAACGACACGAACGCGATCTCGCTGATGTTCACGTCGCTGCTCGTCAACCTCGTCAAAAACATGTTCGTGATCGTCGGCGTGTTCGCCGCCATGATCGCCTTAAACTACGAGCTGACGCTGATGGTTCTGTGCTTCGTGCCGTTCATCGTGCTGTTTACGGTCATCTTCCGGAAGTTTGCGCGCCGCGCCTACCGCCGCGTCAAGGACCGCACGACGGACATCAATACCTATCTTTCGGAAAACCTGTCCGGCATCAAGATCACGCAGATCTTTAACCGCGAAAGCGAGAAGCTGCGCGACTTTACGGACAAGAGCACGGGGCTCGGAAAGGCGAAGCGCGAGCAGATCCTGGTGTTCGGCATCTTCCGCCCGCTCGTGTACATGCTCTATATCAGCTCCGTGCTGTGCCTGTTCTTCCTCGGCGGCAAGGGCTATCTCGACGGCGCGGTGTTCCTCGGACAGACGCTGGAGGTCAGTACGATCGTCAGCTTCTATATGTACATCAACAAGTTCTACAACCCGATCCAGAACCTTGCCGAGCAGTTCAACTGGCTGCAGTCCGCGTTCGCAAGCGCCGAAAAGGTCTTTACGATCATGGATATCGAGCCGAAGCTCACCGACGCGCCGGACGCGATCGAGCTTACCGACGTGCGCGGCGAGATCGAGTTCAGGCACGTCTGGTTCAGCTACATCCCGGACGAATGGGTGCTGAAGGACGTCTCCTTCCATGTGAATCCGAACGACACCGTGGCGTTCGTCGGCGCGACCGGTTCCGGCAAAACGACGATCCTTTCGCTGATCTGCCGCAACTACGAGTTCCAGAAGGGCGAGATCCTGATCGACGGCATCGACATCCGCAGGATCAAAACGGCTTCGCTGCGCAGACACTTCGGGCAGATGCTGCAGGACGTGTTCCTGTTCTCGGGCACGATCCGCAGCAACATCCTTTTGGGGCTCGAGGGCGTCGACGACGAACGGATCATGGAGGCGTGCCGCTACGTCAACGCGGATCACTTCATCAACCGGCTCGAAGGCGGGCTTGACGAGGTCGTACGCGAGCGCGGCAACAACTTCTCGGCGGGACAGCGGCAGCTTCTGAGCTTTGCGCGCACCATCATCCACAAGCCCGCAGTCATGATCCTCGACGAGGCGACCGCGAACATCGACACCGAAACCGAGGTGCTGATCCAGGATTCGCTCGAAAAGATGATGAACATCGGCACCATGCTGATCGTTGCGCACCGGCTTTCGACGATCCAGCACGCGGACAACATCATCGTGCTCAGCAAGGGCGAGATCGTCGAACAGGGCGACCACCAGAGCCTTTTGGAGCAGAAGGGCAAGTATTACGCGCTCTATACGCTGCAGTTTGAAAAGGAGCGGCAGCGCATGGAAGCGCAGCGGAAGAACGCATAACGGCAAACGCAAAAAACCGCCTTTCCGAAGCATTCTGTCAAGGGGGATTTTCAAAAGCACAGCCGGTTTTCGATCGGCTGTGCTTTTTCGTTGCGTCGTGCCGGAATTTGTGATAGAATGAACAAAACAAATCGAGGTTTGAGGAGACAACGCATGATCTATGAAATAAAAGACGTCGCCAAGGTAAAGCGCATGTTTGAATTCTGGTACCCGTTCGACGTTGTCGACGTGGAGCTCAGGGTATTTGTAACCGATCCGGATGCGCCGCGTTCGGCGCTGCTGTATTCTCCGTTTGACGGTATCTTTTTAGCTGGGGAGCCGGACAGGGAACTTGCCGAGTACGACAAGCTCGGCGACGAATCTGTGGTTCCACTGAATGAAGGGTGGGAAAAGCTGATCAAAGAATGCTGGCCGGAAGCCGTTCCGACTACCCGCTACGCGATCCATCGGTGCAAAGACTTCGATCGGGAAAAGCTGCAGTCGTTTGTTGACGCGCTGCCGGAAGGGTACGAGATCAGGCGCATCGACAGCGAGACTTACGATCTGATCCTCGCGGCGAACGACGCCGACCTCGAGTACCTCACCGGCGATTTCGAGACGAAGGAAGCTTTTTTGGAGAAAGGATGCGGTTACGTCGTGCTGAAGGGCGGTATGGTCGTTGCCGGTGCATCCTCCGAATACTGCTACCGTTTCGGCGGCATCGAGGTCGAGATCGCCACCGTGCACAAGGAGCGGCGCAAGGGGCTTGCGTCCGCCGTCGGCGCAAAGCTGATTCTGTCCTGTCTGGACGACGGACTGGAACCGGTCTGGGACGCGGCAAACCTGATTTCGGTGCATCTGGCGGAAAAGCTCGGGTACCGGTTCGATCACGAATACGTGTATTACTGGATCAACGAGGCGCAGAAGCGCATGATCAAGGATCCCGACAAAAGCAAGTGGCCGGATTTCTGCGGAACGTATGAACAGCTTTGTGAGGATTTCCGTCTGGAAAAGGTATGGATGCAGGACGAGAACCTATACGGATCCGCGTGCAACGATCCGGATGACGGATACTTCACGTTCAAGCTGCTCCCGATCGGCGAGAATACGTTCGGCAGAGCGAACGGCGGCGTTCAGATCACGTTCGGCGACAACTGCCTCGTAATCGACGGCGTCACTTGCAAAAAGCTGTAAGCAGCACGCAGACAAATTCCGGCTTGCCGGAATGAACCGGATTTGAACCTTCCGGGAAACAGTTCCTTCTCGGGAGGTTTTTGTTTGTAAGCGCACGTTCCGCCGACGCATGGTGGTGAGTAAGTGCGCTCTTACGGAAAAAAGAGGCTTCCCCTTGAGGGGAAGCTGGCAACGAAGTTGACTGATGAGGTGTTGCTTACTCGAATCTGACACCTCATCCGCCTCGTTCCTCGGCACCTTCCCCTCAAGGGGAAGGCCTTTGGATGCGTTTGAAAACCACCCTTTAGAGAATCGCTCTTCCGGGCGGTTTTTTCTGTGTGCGTAAGGATTACATTTCGAGGTTTGCCGCGGTGCGCGGGAAGGGCAGGACGTCGCGGATGTTCTGCATGCCGGTGAGGTACATCACCATGCGCTCGAAGCCGAGCCCGAAGCCCGCGTGCTTCACGCCGCCGTATTTCCGAAGGTCGAGAAACCACTGGTATTCGCTCATGTCCATGCCGAGCTCCTTGCAGCGCGCGTCGAGCACGTCGTAGCGCTCCTCGCGCTGGCTGCCGCCGACGATCTCGCCGACGCCCGGAACCAGAAGGTCCGCCGCCGCAACGGTCTTGCCGTCGTCATTCTGCCGCATATAGAAGCTCTTGATCTCCTTCGGATAGTCGGTGAGGAAGACCGGCTTTCCGAAGACCTTTTCGGTGATGTAGCGCTCATGCTCGCTCTGCAGGTCCACGCCCCATTCGACCGGGTACTCGAACTGTTCGCCGGAGTTTTTGAGGATCCCGATCGCTTCGGTGTAGGTGAGGCGCTTGAACTCGTTGTTCAGCACGTTGTCGAGCCGCTCCAAGAGTCCCTTATCCACGAACTTGTTGAAGAACTCCATCTCGGCGGGGCAACGCTCGAGCACGGTCTTGATGATGTACTTGACCATCGCTTCGGCAACGTCCATGTCGCCCTCGAGATCGCAGAACGCCATCTCCGGCTCGATCATCCAGAACTCGCTCGCGTGGCGCGCGGTGAAGCTGTATTCGGCGCGGAACGTCGGTCCGAAGGTGTAGATATCGCGGAACGCCAGCGCGAACGCTTCGCCGTAGAGCTGACCGGAACCGGATAGATGCACGGGCTTTTTGAAGAAGTCCTGCGAATAGTCGACCTTGCCGTCCTCGGTGCGGGGCAGGTTTTCAAGATCGAGCGTCGTGACCTGGAACATCTCGCCGCGGCCTTCGCAGTCCGCGTTGGTCAGGATCGGCGTGTGCACGTAGACGAAGCCGCGGTCCTGGAAGAACTCGTGGATCGCCGCCGCCGTGACCGAGCGCACGCGGAACGTCGCGAGGAACGTGTTCGTGCGCGGACGGAGCGTCTGCATGGTGCGAAGATACTCGAGGGTGTGACGCTTCTTCTGCATCGGATAATCCGGCGGGCATTCGCCCTCGATCGCAATCGCATTTGCGTGGATCTCGAAGGGCTGCGGCGCGTCCGGCGTCAAAAGAAGCTCGCCGTCGACGACGATCGCGCAGCCGGTGGTCAGTCCCTTGCCGAGCTTGCGTTCGTCGTTCGCGTACACGATCTGCACGGGACGGAACGAGGTGCCGTCGTTCAGCTCGATAAAGCCGAACGCCTTACCTTCGCGTACGGTGCGGACCCAGCCGCATACTGTGATCGCGCCGACAAAGGATTCCGGCGCCTTTTGAATGTCTTTCAGCTTCAGATATTGCATAAATCTTCCTCCCAACGGAATAGATCGTTCTATTTTCGTATTTCGTACAGAGAATTATAACATATTTTTCACGTTTTGCAATGGTAATTCGCAGGAAGATGCGCTATAATACAAGCATGGAAGGTTACTTGTATTATTTTTTGGCGATCGCCGTCATGGTGCTGTCTCTGATCGCGCAGTCGCGCGTGACGAGCGTATTCAGCAAATATGCGCAGGTCCCCGCAAAAAGCGGCGTGACCGGCGCAGGTCTTGCGCAGCAGCTTCTGTACCGCAACGGTCTGAACCTGCCGATCCAGCAGGTTGCCGGAAGCCTGACGGATCACTTCGATCCGAGAAATCAGGTGGTCGGGCTTTCCGAAGCGGTGTACGGATCGAGCTCGGTCTCCGCGCTTGCCGTCGCCGCGCACGAGATCGGGCACGTGCTGCAGTACAATGAGGACTATCGCCCCATGAAAATGCGCAGCGTGATCCTGCCGATGGCGAACATCGGATGCCGCATCGGACCGTTCCTGGTCATCGGCGGTCTGCTGCTGTCGTGGCTTGCGCGGGGCGCCGGCAACGCCGGGTACTACATCGCGCTTGCGGGCGTCGCGCTCTATGTGATGATGCTGCTGTTTCAGCTCATCACGCTGCCGGTCGAATTCAACGCGTCGAAGCGCGGACTTGAAATGCTCACGGACGGCGGATATCTCGCCGAAGACGAGCTCCCCGGCGCAAAGAAAATGCTTCGCGCCGCGGCGATGACCTACGTGCTCGCCGCGCTCGGCTCGTTCGTGACCGTGCTGCGTCTGTTCTCGCTTGCGCGCGGCGCGCGGCGCAGATAACCGTTTCCAAACACAAAACCGCCCTGAAGACAGGGCGGTTTTCTTTATATGCCGGATTCTTATTCGTCGCTTCTGTACGCCGAGACCACGTCGTCGTCGAGCACCACCGCAAGGAGCATGCTGCCCTTGGATGCCTTCGGTTCGATGTGGATGCTCTCGGTGTCGATCGGCGTCTTGGTGCCGTGCCGCTGCTCGAGCACGAGCGTGAACGGCGCCTGCACCGTGCCGGCGTATGCGATCTTCGTGCCGTTAGAACCGTTCTTCCGGAAGTCGAACGTTTTCACGCCCTTGCCGTTTCTGCCCTGCTGTTCGTAGTCAAAGAGGAAGCTGCGCTTGCCGAAGCCGCGGTCGGTGATCACGATCAGCTCGCCTTCGTCGCCGACCGGCATGCACGCGCATACGCGATCCTTCGGCTCCAGCTTGATGCCGATAACGCCCGCCGCCGCGCGTCCGGTCTCCGGTACGGAGTCCGCCGCAAAGCGGATGCACATGCCCTGTTCGGTGACGAGCAGGATGTCCATCGTGGGCATCGGGTACGCGCCCAAAAGCGCATCCTTGTCCTTCAGGTTCAGCGCCGCGGTGCGCTTGCCGCGCACGCGGTAATCCGCGGCGTTCGACCGCTTCACCATGCCGCCTGTCGTGCAGAACAGATAGCTGCCCTCGTCGCGATCCGGGAACGCGCCGACGATCGTCTCGCCCTTTTCAAGCTCAACGATGCTGACGAGGTTCGCTGCACGCGCGCTTGCGCGGGTCTCGGGAATGTCCGATACCCGAAGGTTCAGCATTGCGCCGCGGTTGGTGAACAGGCGGATGCTCTCGTTGCTGTTGACTTCCAGGATGCGTTCCGGCTTGTCGGCGCGGATCTGGCTGAGATTGAACTGCTTCTTCGGGCACTTGCGGATCTTGAGATCGGCACAGACCGCGACGATCATCTCCTCAATGCGTTCCGGCTCGTTCGCGGGCGTTTCGACCTCGGCGGCGTCCGCCGAGATGATCTGCGTGCGGCGCTTGCCGTCGAACAGCTTGCGCACGTCCAGGAGCTCCTTTTTGATGAGGTGCACGAGCTTCGTATCGGACGCGAGGATCGCCTCGAGCTCCGCAATCAGCTTCT
>JAEEGG010009413.1_pt1 | contig 21869 bp, 16 predicted proteins | sample 9134161 | NCBI WGS metagenome assembly JAEEGG01 (sample SAMN16246543, study PRJNA631951) | gut metagenome | biome: gut microbiome; feature: rumen; material: CR-attached | host: Bos | place: Iran: Karaj | collected 2018-10
TACCACCACCAGCGGCGCGCCAGGTGCATCTACCAGCGTCGTTCTGCGTAGCGTAACCTCCATCTCCGGAAACAACCAGCCTCTCTACGTAATCGACGGTGTGCCAATGAACAACACCACCATCGACCCACGTAACTCATTCGCGATTGATGACCTCGATGCCGGTGGAGTCAAGTTCTCCAGCTTGTACGACGACTTCTCCTCCAGAGGAAACGACCTCAACCCTGAGGACATCGAGAGCATGACCATCCTTAAGGGTGCTGCAGCTGCAGTGCTTTATGGATCAGATGCTTCCAACGGTGCCATCGTCATCACCACCAAGAAGGGCCAGGCCGGCAAGGGCAAGGTTACCTACAGCAACAACCTTACCTGGAGCAAGAGCTACGGCTATCCTAAGTCCCAGACCGAGTTCGCCAACGGACAGTACGGTATCACCAACTACTACTACACTTCCCGTTTTGGAAACAGGTATCCTTCAGACGGCAGCGTAAAGCTTTATGACAACGTTAAGGCCATCCTGCAGACCGGTTTCAGCCACCAGCACAACCTCTCCGTAGAGGGCGGTACAGACAAGGTTACCGTACGTGGCGCAGCTTCCTATCTGGACCAGAAGGGAACTGTAAAGACCACCGAGTACACCAAGCTGAATCTCACCCTGTCCGGAAAGGCACAGGTAACCAAGTGGCTGAACTTCGACGCCATGATGGGCTATACCGAGACCACCAACCACAAGGCCCGCAAGGGTAACATCGGTGTTCTCCGCAGAGCTTACATCTGGCCTATCGTAGACGATATGAGCAAATATCTGGATGAAGACGGAGTGCAGATGAAACTCCCTGCCTACTACACAGATAAAGACCTCTACAACCCACTGTACGACTTGCACAAGAACGTCAACTATGACGAGACAAAGAGATTCTTGACCACCGTGGGCGTGAACATCACCCCAACCAAGAACACCTTCCTGACTGCCAAGCTGGGATGGGACAACTCCAAGTCTACTTATCAGAACCACTACCATCCATACTTCGCCAACCGCGACAATGGCTCTTACGGCAATGGCGGAGGTTTCAACCTCTCCAAGTATGACATGTCAGACAAGTCTCTGAACATTCTGGGCGGTTACAACAACGAGTGGGGAGACTTCTCCCTCAGAGTACAGGCTGGTTACCACCAGCAGGAGAACTACACCGAGAACATCGCCACCTACGGCACCAAGTTCATCGCTGTAGATTTCTACTCTCTGGCAAACTGCGACCCTAAGACTGTTGTAACTCGTACTTATCACGCCAAGAGAAGAGTCCAGGGTATTTCCGGAGCCATCGAGCTCGGCTGGAAGAACATGGCCTTCTTGAACTTCAGGGGACGTAACGACTGGTCATCCACCCTTCCAAAGGACAACCGCTCATACTTCTATCCTGCAGTTGAGGCATCCTTCATCGTAACGGAGCTTCCGTTCCTGAAGAACAACGACTACATCTCTTACTTGAAGCTGAGAGCCAGCTTTGCAGAGGTAGGTAAGGATGCAACTCCTAACGCTATCTATCCTAAACTGGAAGCAACCGAGAACATCGGCGGCGGTTACAAGTACGGCTACACCGGCCCTAACCCTAGGCTGAAGCCGGAGATGAACGACGAAGCCGAGGTAGGCTTTGAGGCAAGACTTCTCAACGACCGCGTGAATATGGACTTCTCCTACTACTGGAGAAAGTGCAAGAACCAGTATGTAACAGACTTCCGTCTGTCTTACGCTACCGGATTCGTATTGAACAATATGAACGTGGGTACCTTCAAGACCTGGGGCTGGGAGTTCCACATCGACGGCGACATCATCCGCAACTCTTCAGGTTGGAGATGGAACGTCGGCTTGAACCTCGACCACAACGACTCCAAGGTTACCTACCTGCCTGAGAACGTTTCTGAGTACTACAACCCTTACACCTGGATTCTCAACGGTGTACGTAACGGTGTGAAGAAGGGCTACCCTATCTACGCTATGACCGGTTACGATTATGAGAGAAACAACAAGGGTCAGGTACTGATCGACGCTTCTTCCGGTATTCCTATTACCAAGGCTGACTGGGTATACATTGGCGACCGTAACCCTAAGCTGAAATACGGTATCACCTCATCCCTGAGCTGGAAGAACTTCCGCTTCTCTATGCTGCTGGACGGCCGCTTCGGCGCCTCCATCATCAACGCCACCAAGTACAACATGATGGTTAACGGTACCAGCAAGGAGTCTGTTGAAATGCGCCAGAACGGAAAGTACATCTTCAACGGTGTGCTCAAAGACGGCAACGAGAACACAGACAATCCTACTCCAAACAACATCATTGTTGACTACTCCATTATGCCTAGCTACTATGGCGGAGCAGACATCTCCTGGTTTGAGAAGCACGTGAACTACCTCCGTCTGAAGGAGTGCAGGTTCCAGTACACTCTCCCTAAGAACTGGCTGCAGAGCGCAACCCACAACCTGCTGAGCGCAGCAAGCGTATGGATCAGCGCAAACGACCTGATCACCATCACCAACTACTCCGGTATCGACCCTGTGGGCAACGCCAACTCAGCGGCCCTCGGAGGAACCGGCGGATTCGGAATGGACTGGTGGGGAACCCCTACTCCTAGGAGCATAACCGTAGGTATCAACTTAACCTTCTAATCGCAAGGAATATGAAAAAGATATATACAATAATTCTCATCGCAACCCTGGGATTCTTTATGGCAGGTTGCGACCACTATCTGGATGTCAACAAGAACGTTGACGCTCCGGACGAGCAGCAGGTGGAGGACTACATGTACCTGGCAGGCATCGAGTCTGCACTGCAGGGCCTCTACTGGGATATCCGCGCTACGGGCGTTCTCTCCCAGATGATGGGTACCTCTTCCTACACGGGCTTCTGCAACTACTACTGGACTCCTTCAGACTCCGGTGGAGAAATGTGGAGGGTAACCTACTGGCTTCAGGGAATGAACCTGGAGAACCTCATCAAGTATGCCGTTGAGCACGAGAGATGGACAGTTGCCGGTATCGGCTACGCCCTGAAGGCTCACTCCTGGGACGTTACCACCAAGGAGAACGGCGAGATGCCTCTGGAGCAGGCCTTTGTTCCTGGAGTGCTGGCGTTCGACTACCAGTATCAGGACGAGATCTACGACTCCATCCAGACCTGGGCTCTGAGAGCCATCAGCTATCTCGAGATGCCAGACGCTACCAACTATGGCAATCAGCTCAAGAACTATGACATTATCTACGGCGGAAACAAAGACAAGTGGCTTATGTTCGCCCACGGCGTAATGTGCCGCAACCTGGCTTCTCTGACAAGAAAGTCTGACTTCGTTTCCAAGTACGCCAATGACCTCATCGCGCACGGAAAGCTCGCTATGCAGACCGTGGCAGACGACTGCATCCTCCAGACCCCTGGCGAAGGAGCCGATGCACAGTTTGGCGCATCCAACAACTTCTGGTGCCCTAGAAGAGGCAATCTGACCAACAGCTACTGGCAGGGAGACTTCATCGTAAAGATCATGACCGGTACTGTTCCTCTGTATGACCACGCCACCGGAGATATCGTAAAGACCACGAAGGACGACAGCCATTCTGCTTACTATCCTTACCAGCTCAACCCTAACCAGATCATCACAGATACTCTGGTTGAGGAGACCGGACACTATGATCCTAGAGTTGCAGCCAAGCTGGCTACACGCGACAATATGACCTATGAGGACATAGACAAGGCTGAGGTTGTGAAGTACTACAAGTACTATGGCGCACAGTTCACCAACGTTGTTGGATATCAGGGATGGACTACTCCTAACTTCTACACAGGAAGAGCAGGATATGCCTACAACCTTGATGTTGACGGAATCGGCCGCTGGCTCTACCGCGAGAACGCACCTTATATCATTATGACTTCTGCCGAGATCCAGTTTGAGATGGCTGAGGCTTACTGGTATATGGGCGACAAGGCTAACGCTTTGGCTTGCTGGAAGAAGGGTGTGGCTCTGGATATGGAGTTCACTGAAAAGTACCTCTATCCTGGAGTTAAGGAAGCAAAGGCAGACGGTTCTGGATACAAGGATTATGGTTCTAACCCTGGAGGAGACAAGATTGCTACCAAACTCTTCCACAATCTGGGTCAGGAATATCTTGCAGGACCTTATGTTGCCGGCATCACCACCGGAACACTTACCCTGTCTCATATCATGATGCAGAAGTACGTTCACCTCTTCCCTTGGGGAGCTTACGAGGCCTGGGTTGACCTCCGCAAGTACCACTATGACATCGACTACACAGGAGATTATCCTGGACAGGGCAACGGATGGACCGTTACCGCTATAAACCAGAAGTGGGACGAAGACGCCACCAAGGTTTACAAGGGATTCTATCTGAAGCCTGCACAGGTTGAGGGAAGAAGAGGCACATACCATCAGGACAACCTCGGTTCTCCTGCTTACCGTATGACTCCTAGATACAACTCCGAGTATATGTGGAACAAGCCGGCTCTGATGGCCCTCAAGCCTATACCTGGCCTTATTCCTTCTGAAAACGGAGGATCTGCATACAAGAACTACCATATCTCCATGCCTTGGTTCGCTTATCCTGGAGACATGCCTGAATCACTTCCTTATTAATACATGACAGATATGAAAAAGATATTATTTTCAATATTGGCTGTTGCCGCTGTGTTCGCTTTGACTTTCTGCACCAAGCACAAGATTGAGTATGACGCTGAAGTTTATAAAGGTGGAGAAGCAGAGATTCAGCTGCACTATATGGAGCCTATCAACAACGTGGCCGCCAACAATATAGATTCTACCTATATCAACGGCGTACTGTATGCGAATGTTAAGGGTGGAGGTACCCTGTATCCTTACAACGGCCTTCCTGGAGGAGCAGTAGGAAGATTCTACCGCGTTCCTGCAGGAAACGTAAACATCACGTTGATGAGAGGCGGTGTCGAGGTTTATAACAGGAACGTTACCCTGGCACAGGGCAAGCAGAATGTTATTATCCACAACCTCAACGAGGATCCTATTGTATTGGACAACAAGTATCCTTACTGGAACACTACCGCTCCTGCACACGTAGACAACTGGGGTACTGACTCAGTTTGCAAGGTGATGTTCATCAACCTCCTCTATGAGACCAGCACTACCCCTTATCGTGGAAAGCTCCAGTATCAGGGCATTCGCCAGGGTGAAGAAGCTGCTGGATACTTCAACGTAGGAGAGCCTGTAGGATTCGGTGAGGCTACAGACAGAGTAGAGATTATTCTCCACAAGTCTGTATTCAACTCATCCGGTTACCAGAGGATAGACTACAGAATACTCACCGAGACTGGAGACGAACTGATGAAGTGGAACGGATCCAAGATGGTCAAATACACAGACTACTGGAACGGATACATCGGAAGAGTGTATATGCACTTCTTCAGAGGCGTCAGAACCGCTTCTCCTGTCTGCAACGTTTCTCAGTGGACATCTCTGTAGGATTTTACCTATGTTAATGAAAAAGGGGTTGGCTTATGCCAGCCCTTTTTTTTATGTGGAACGAAATTTGATAAGTTTTAAGAATAGAGTATATTTGTGAAGAAATTAACTTTAAAACATAAACTAAGATGAAAAGATTTTTGATTCTTGCAGCAGCACTTATGATTGTGCTTCCTTCTTTTGGCCAGAAACTCTCAAAAGAGGAGAAGGCTGCTCAGCAGAAGGCTCTTTATGAAACTATGATCAAGGCTCTCGAGGAGAAGGACTGGGCCATTGTGCCTACTTCCTACATAGATGCTGACGGCGTGGACAACCAGCTGACAGACAACAGCATATTTATTTCCTACGAGAAGACCAATATGTTTATGCAGGGCTTGAGAGTTTGCGGAAACTCCTACACCAACATTGCTGAGGCAACTGAATATACTCTGAACAAAGACAAGAAGGGAAACATCAAGAATGTGATTATCCGTGTTCAGGGAAGACACATTCAGGGCACCTACAAGATCACCCTGCCTAAGGTTGACAACGGAAATGTTGTGGATGTGATTTTCACTCCTTCTTCCGGCACTACCCGCAAGTTCCAGGGTCCTATCGTTCCTTCAAAGGTTGCAGGATTCTACAAGAAATCAAACCCTGAGTAACAGACAGATATTTCCACCTCGGAAATAATTCAAAGCAAAGGATGGCCAAAGATTTTTGGTCATCCTTTTTTCTTTTTATGGAGGAATGCCTAACTTTATAACCCAATCGCGGAGAAAAATTATTAAAAGCGCAATATTATGTTTCCAAAGAAAGTTTATCAGACAAGGCGCCAGCTTTTGGCAAAGGATGTTGAAAGCGGCATTATTCTGCTTCCGGGCAACAGCGAGGCTCCGGCAAACTACAAAGACAACTGCTACAAGTTCCGTCAAGACAGCACTTTCCTTTATTTCTTCGGTATCAATGATCCGGATTTTGCCGGAGTGATAGATGTAGACAAGAATGAGGACATCATATTCGGCAACGATGTAAGCATAGACGACATCATCTGGATGGGCCCTCAGAAATCTGTTGCAGACAAGGCCGCGGAAGCTGGAGTAAAGAAGACCAAAAAGCTCAGCGATCTTCCTAAGTACATCAAAGCTGCCATCAAAGCCGGAAGGAAAATCCACTTCATAAATCCTTACAGATATCAGGTAAAGCTTTGGCTCAGCGATATGCTTGGCATTCCGGCAGCCGCACTGGAAAAGCAGCAGTCCGTCAAGCTGATAAAGGCTATCGTATCGCAGAGAATCGTGAAAGACAAATATGAAATTGCCGAGATAGACCACGCTTGCGACATTGGTTACGCGATGCATTATTTTGTGATGCAGAACTGCAAGCCTGGCATCTCCGAGCAGCTTCTTGCCGGAATGATGGACGGCCTTGCCCTGAGCAACGGAGCCGGCGTTTCATTTGCCACCATCCTTTCTCAGCACGGAGAAACTCTCCATAACCACGATCACAGCGGTATCATCACAAAGGGCAGGCTCCTTACCGTTGACGCAGGAGCTGAGAACAACAACAATTACTGCTCAGACTTTACCCGCACGATTCCTTGCAGCGGAAAGTTCACCACCCAGCAGAAGGAAATCTACCAGATAGTTTGCGATGCCAACAACCTGGCTCTCAAGCTCGCAAAGCCTGGCGTTGCCTACTTTGACGTTCACGTTGCAGTCTACAGGCTGTTTGCAGAGAGGCTTAAAGCACTCGGCCTTATGAAGGGAGATATAGATGAGGCTGTTGAAGCTGGCGCTCCTGCTCTGTTCATGCCTCACGGCCTTGGCCATAATATGGGCCTGGACGTTCACGATATGGAGAACTACGGAGAAGACTACGTTGGCTACGGAAGCGCTGCAAAACGCAGCAAGAAGTTCGGCTACGGAAGCCTCCGTATGGCCCGCAAACTGGTTGAAGGCAATGTGATTACAGACGAGCCTGGCATCTACTTCATTCCTGCCCTGATTGAGAAATGGAAGAAGGAGAAAATCAACGCCCAGTTCATCAACTTTGGCAAGCTGAAAGATTACTATAACTTTGGCGGCATACGTCTGGAAGATGACGTGCTGATTACCAAGACCGGCAACCGCCTGCTTGGGTCAAAGAGACTTCCTATCACCGTCAAGGAAGTTGAAGCCGCAATGAAAGGCTAGCGAATCTTCCTGAAGTCTGAGACATCCTCTGAAACAATCTGTATCAGAGTATCTGTCGCAGGTTTTGCAAGAATAAATGTAAGAGAGGCTTGTTCTGTCGTATCCGACAAGACGAGCCTCTCTGCTACATCATATCTGGCTTTTCCGTGTCCGAAGATAAATGTATATACTCCGCTCTTTGCATTCTCTGAAGAGAAATGCCATGTAATGCTCTTTCCGTCTCCATTGAAAAATAGAGTATCGCTTCCGCAGGCAAACACTCCTGATAGGGGAGCCGGTTCCGGAGTTCCTGGATCAGGAGGCAGGTTTGCATTCTTGCACCCTTCAAGTATGGACGCAAGGAAATACAGAACAATGATAACCATCAGGATAATCAGAATCCAGCTGAAAAAACCTCTCTTCTTTTTCTGCGGTGCGGCAGCCTGCTGGTAGCTCTGTTGAGGAGGTTGCTGGTAGTTTTGACGTTGAGGTTGCTGCCGTGGCGGCGGAGTAGGCTGTTGGTATGAAGTAGCTGTTTGATGTTGGCTTGGAGGCGGAGTTTGCTGCTGATAAGTATGCTGCTGTTGCCTTGGGCTCTCCCAAGAGGAAAGAACAACTTCTCCGGCTGTTTCTGTTGCTGCAAAATACTCTTCCTGAGAGCCGTCTGGCTTGCCGGCTTGTTTTGTGCGCTGAGCTGCTTGTCTAGGCTGCGCTGCGGGTTTCTTTGGCGCAGCAGCTGGTTTCTTTGGCGCTTCTTGCTTTGTTCCGCAGACAGAACAGAATCTGGCGTCATCGCTGAGCTGGGTTCCGCAATTTGTACAGTATTTCATAGTTTAGAGGTATTCGTTTATTTCTTTTATTGCCCCGGCGCATTCTTCCACAACCTGCTCTATTGTGCAGCCATACTGGTCTTGGAGCACAAGCCTGGCTTCTTCCAAAGTGGTTGGGAGAATGTCTTTTGGAGGAGGATTTCCGATAGATTCCAGTATGCGGATTTTCTCGTACAAGACGCTGTAGTCTTTGGCTACTCCCTTTGCGTTAAGGGCGGTAATCCTTGGATCGAGAATACGCTTGAACTGCTTGACGTTCTGGCGGATGCCTTCTTCTATGAGAGCATCTCCGTAGCCGCGCACGTGCATAGCCTCGTCTATCATTCCCATATTGTATAGCTGCTCGGCCTGATTCTGGCAAGCTTTGCCCTGGCCGATCCACTCCTTGCATTTATACTCGAAAGTCTTGGCCACTCTCTCAGGATCTTGCAGCTTGGCGGTCTGAAGCTCTTTCTTGATAATATTCTCCAGATCTTTTCCGTAGGATTCCGCTCCCAGTTCTCCGTGCACGGTTGCCTGGTCGAATTTCTTCAATGTCTTGAGAGCTTGCTGCTTGTCTGCCGGCATAAATCCGTAATGGTATTCGTTGAAGGCCTCTGCATAGGCTTCTTCCATTATATCTTCCTGGATGTCAACCCACTTGCCGTCTTTGCCTCTTACCTGGAAAGTAACGTCTCTGTCTGCTCCTATCTTTTTTCCAAGATAAAGATCCTTTCCTGCGTTTCCGGTAGCTCCTTTCCACGGCTGTATATCTTTTTCAGGAACTCCGAGTTTCTTGGCCAGTTTCTTTATGGTCATAGGATCCACTTCTGAGTATATCTTCTGCATCTGGGCGTTGTAATTGGCTCTGAGAAGATCAGAAGGGCTGTTGCGCAAGATGTTCTGGGCGTTTTTGTTGCCCTGAAGTGCCAATGTTGCACGCCTTACCTCTTCAGGAGATGCGTTAGGATTGTTCATTACCTCCTTGAAGTCGTCATAAATCTTCTGGGCGTCTTTACGGGCTCTCTTTGAACATTCTTCTGCAAACTTGGAGTCTTTTGTAAAGACGGCATCGCCTTTCATCCTTGTCTTGCGGATGGCGTCGTTGGCTTTGGCAACAGAGGAGGTCTTGGTCTTGCCCGCTTTCTTTCCGGCATCCTTTACCTTGTTGGCTATCTGGTTGGTGCTGAAACTCTTGCCTCCAGATAGATTTTTGGTTGCATCCTTTCCTTCCTTTGTCTTTGTTACATAATCCTTGATCTTTTTGTAGCCTTCCTTGAGTTTGCCCCAGCCTTCCTTTGCCTTTGAAACCGCTTTTTTCTCAAGCTGCTGGCCAACCTGGGTTCCTCTTGCCCACTTGAGAGCCTTTCCGCCTACATAGAAGACTCCTTCCCAGAAGAATACTTCCACGCTGGCCACCACAAAGCCCTTAAAGGCGCTGTCTCCGCCCTTGTCCACATATTCCTTCATCTTAACAAGGCCACTGTACGGCATAAGCACAAGCTCAGAAGCTCCGGCGGTAAAATAGGCCAGGGCAATTCTAAGGCCTATAACCGGAATGGATTTTTCCATTGAAGCAAAGGTTGCAACAAAGGCGTTGAAATTCTCGTCTGCTTCTGTCCAGTCTGGAGACCATACCGAGTCATTCACGAAGTAGTAACCGAGCTGGCCGGAGCAATACTTGTTGAAGATATCCATAATCTTCTTGTAGTCAGGCTCGTATATACCAAACCTGTTGTCATAGCCTTCTATCAGCGCATCTACCTTGTAGTAGAACGGCATCAGATAATTGAACCTTGGATCAAAGGCAATCTTGGAGCGGAGGCTTATGAGCTGGTCCAGCTTTTTCTGGTCTTGGTTGAGAGCGTTGCTATATTCTCTGTTGTCTGCTATATCCCTGAAAGGCTGAGATATAATCATCACATTTTCTGTGTCTTCATAAGTCTTGCCGTTGTAAGTTACCTTAAGGGTAATTTTTGCCTTGGCGCGGTTAGGCGGCAGAAGTCCTCCGCCTCCGGAATGTATGAAGCCAACTACCGTGTTGTCTGATCTGACCTCTTTGCACTCCCACTTGAAGTTCATCAGGCCGCAAGGGTTAGGAACGCTGTTTCCGAATTTGTCTTTGAACAGCACGTTGCCTTCAGGCATATCTTCAAAGGTAAAGACAGGCTCGGTATCTGGCAGAACGCTTCTGATATCTCCGGTCTTTTTATCCTCGGCGATGAGCTTGAACGTGATCTTGCTCTCTCCCCATTTCTTTTGCGACTTAGGACTGACTTCAAGAATATCATTGTCCATAGTGCTGTTAATATCAACCAGATACGCCTTGAGAGCCCTGATGCTCATAGTTACGCCGAGGTGCATTCGGTAGAGGTCGAACGATGATTCCAGAGGATCCTTCACTCCATCAAGAGTCACGGACACGTAGCAGGTAAAACGGTTGGCATCTCCGGCAATGGCGTTTTTCTTTTCTTCTTCGCTGAGCTTACCGCACTCGGTGATGTTGATTCTGAACTTGACCGGAATCTCCTTGTCCTGTTCTGTTTCCGCGCTGAAATATGAAGCTCCCGTCTTGTCAAGAGAAACATTCACTCCCAGCACTTCTGCAGGGCAGTTATTTATGCCAAATTCCATAAACTGTGTCTTTCCTCCACCTGCTTCAAAGGTAAGGGCTTCTCCGATTACGATCTCAGGAGCTGCCACTACCTTGAATATCACGTGGTTGATAAGTGTCCCGGCGTGTCCGTTGAACACGAATCTAACCTTGGCGGTTCCTTCTTCTCCCTCTGCCGGAGCCTTGTCTGCCACAATGCCGCAGCATTTGTACTTGCCGTGCATCTGCTCATCGCCGATGGTGCAGTTCTCCTCTGCAAAGATTGAAATCTGAGCCGTCAGATCCGGCCTGTTTATCTTTTCTCCATAGACGTCTATCTCCTCAATTCTCGCTCCAATGGTCTGAGGCTTAGAGCCTACGGTCAGAGTATTTCCGAAATCCTTGTAAAGAATCATACGGAATCGGCTCGGCCCCTTCTCTTCTTCTTCCTTTTTCTCTTCCTTCTTGGACTCTTTCTTTTGCTTGCCTGTCTTTGTCTTCTTCTTTTTTCCGCCGAGAAGAGCAGCACCGCCGGCTACAGCTATGCCTCCCCCCACGATGTAGATCCAAGGTATCTCGGTTCCTTCTTCCTCTTCTCCAACCTTGTCTGAGGCTTCCGTGGTTGTTTCCGTCAACTGGCCCGGCCCGCGATATGCATAGGTATATATCTGGTAAACGGTAATATCTCCAACGGCTTGGATCATAGACGCTTTTACCATTATGACCAATCTGGAGTCTCTTCCAGGATTGATATTTTCAGATGCAAAGTGTTCGTAAGGCCTAAGGATTTTTCCGTCTCCGCGAAAATATGCCTGCGCATAACCCGACGACATTAAAGCTCCCGCCTGATAGACAAGCTTCATTGCTTTCAAAACTTGGGGAGTGAGATTAGGGTCAAAGCTTCTTTCGTAATGAATCTCTACATTGTCCTCTTCCCCGAACTTGATCTTTGACGGCGGATCCTGCCAGGTGATGGTAACGCCGCCGTTGTTTGTCTGGGCAAAGTTCTTCCGGATATTCCACAGCCGTTTTGTGTCCTTGCCGCTTCCGTTGAAGGAAATGCCGGCGGAATTTTCCTTAATCTCAGAACTTACCAGCACCCAGTAGCCTTCTTCGGCATAGGCAAAGGAAGCTGTGCACAGGAAAAGCAGCAGGGTGGCGAGCCTTGTCCAGAAATATCGCTGAGACAGATTCTTTAAATACATTGCAAATGGTATTACTTCTTAACTTTAGGGCAGCGAGACTTGATGTAGTTGTACACAAAGTCAAAGTCTTTCTTTGGCACATAAATCTGGTTGTGCTCAAACGGCTCGTGGACCTTGATGCATTTGAGCCATCTGAGAGGCTTTATCCTGCGCACCACGGAGTAGGTGGATATAGATGACTGCTTGCTGGCGGAAAGGATACCTATTCCGGTAGTGGTCAGATTTCCTCTTGCTGCGCCTGTCATAGCGGTTATCATACCCAGAAGCTGGGCCTTCTTGTACTGCTTTGGCATCTGGATATGTTTTATCTGATTCTCATCCATCTCAAACAGAACGCAGTAGCTGCCGCCATAGGAAATGTTAAGGATAGCAATGCTGATGAAGGTAAGGACAAACATTCCAGCCAAGACAATCAGCAACACCTTTCCCATTTCCAGTATCTCGCCCCAGTTTCCGTGAATAGCAGCTGGAATAACTCCAAACACCAGCATCATTCCCACCAGAATCCAGAAAAAGATCTTCATTACCGTCAGCAGGATAACAGGATTGGTCAACATATTTAGCTTATAAACCCAGCGGTAAACGCCATCATTGCAGAGCTTTATTTCTTCGCCCTCATACTTTTTGTCAGGAACTTTCTCTTCCTCCTTCTTAGGTTCTTCAATAGGGGTGTTCTTCTTTGCGGCTTCTTCCTGCGGGGTTCCGCAATTGGTGCAGAACTTTGCGTCATCGGTCAGCTGAGCTCCGCAGTTTGTGCAGTATTTCATAATATATTTTATTATTTGTTTGTATCACGATAATTAAAAAAAGAAATAGCTGTCAGGAAATGTCTATTCCGCAGCTTCTGAGCCCTAGCAGTACAAAAATCAGCAAGGCGGCAGATAATACAAGGGTGATAAACATCAGAAGCCAGTTCTTTCTATCTTTCCTGTGTGATAATAATCTGGCTATAAACACCAGACACAAAACAAGGATTGCAACCACAATCCAGTTCATGGTCTGGCTGAGCGCAAGAATCGTTTTCATAGGTGGGACTTTGATTATAACAAAGCACAAGTTACGAAAAATACTTTTTGTGCCAAAAGTGGCTGCAGTTACACAAATCAGTATCTTTGTACAAAATAAAGATTAAAACAGTATGACAACCCTTCAAATTCTGATTATCGCCATTGCAGGCGTAATCCTTCCAGTACTGATTGTCTGGCTGGTGATGAGAGCCAAGCAAAATGAAATCATTAAGAAAGCTGAAATCATCCACAAAGCCATTGAAGCAGGCATTCCGGTAGATGTGGATAAATTCATCGCTCCCAAGAAAAAACCGGATACACAAAGCAAATTAAGCGTCAAGAAGGATCTGCTAGGGAAACTATCAGGAGCCGGCATCTTCTTTTTCATGGGCCTGGCTTTCCTGATTCTTTATTTAGTAGACCAGTTTGGTCCAGGCATTCCAAACGGCCTATGGTTTATGGATGGTCTGGCAATGGCCGGTGGTGTAATGATGGCTATTGGAATCAGCCTATTCATCACTTACTTTGCCGGAAAGAAACTGCTGGCCAAGGAGATGGAGGAGAAAAAAGATAAATAAATCGGAATTTAACTATATGGGCATCCCTAATGTCATACTCCTTTCCCTGCAGCATGCTGACAGGGAGCAGTTCATCCTGGACAACCAATGGGCGTTCAAATATGGAGCTCAGCAAGAGTTCGGGATGCGGGATGAGCGTTGTGAAGAAGGTGAAGAGGTTATCTCCCGCAAGACTATCGAGGATTCAATTGATGGTGAGAATGCCGAGACTTACCGGATTGTGCTGGACGGCAAGAAGGTTGGCGGTGTGGTCCTCCGCATCAACAAGGAATCAGCTAAGGGGGAGCTGGAGTTGCTGTTCGTGCTACCGGAAGTTCATAGCAAAGGCATCGGCCAGGCGGCATGGAAGGCGGTGGAAGTCATGCATCCAGAGATCAAGGTCTGGGAGACCATTACCCCTTACTTCGAGAAACGCAACATCCATTTCTACTTAAACCGATGCGGCTTCCACATCGTGGAGTTCTGGAACAAGTACCAGCACGGTCCGGCTGTTCCGGAGGAAGAGGAAGGCAACTGGAGCATGGACGATGAGATGTTCGTGTTCAGGAAGGAAATCACAGAAAAGTAAATTCTGATTATTGGATAAAAGAAAAGTTCCCTGAAAACTTCAGGACAGTGCCTCTTTATAGAAGTATGTACAACTGCTTTCGCGGCCTGCGATGAAAGGCTAGCGTATCTTCCTGAATTCAAAGATGGCACCCTTATCTGCAATGATTGAGATAAGGGTGTCTTTTGTAGGTATTGACAACATAAGGTAGGTGTTCTGGAGGGAATCTTTGTAGATGAGCAGGTTTTCCGCCACATCGTATCTGGCCAATCCGTGTGAGAACAGGAAGGCATAAGTTCCAGAACCCTGAGTTCCCAAATCCTTTACACTGCTGTCAGAGGTTAAATGCCAGCTGACGGTCTTTCCGTCTCCATTGAAGACCAGTGTGTCATTCCCGCAGACGAAAACCCCTTCATGAGGCTCGGGCACGGGCGTTCCGGGATCCGGTGGAAGGTTGATGTTCTTGCATCCTTCCAGTATGGATCCAAGGAAGTAAAGGGTAATGAGAATCAGCAGGATGATTATCAGCCAGCTGAAAAAACCTCTCTTCTTTTTGGGTTGCTGCTGTGGAGGAGCAACGGGTCTCTGCGGAGGAGCCGTGTATTGTTGCTTTGGAGGTGCTGTGTATTGCTGTTGTCTAGGCTGTGTCTGCTGCTGTGGCGGCGCTTGTTGCTGCCGTGGCGGAGCTTGCTGTTGCTGGTTCTTGGGACTTCCCCAGGAGGAGAGCACAACTTCTCCTTCTTCTTCAGTTGCGGTGAAAAACACTTCACCGTTATTGTCAGGTTTAACCTGTTGTGATGCCGGCTTTCCTGGAGCTGCCGGTCTCTTTGGCTTTTCAGGCTTTGGCTCAGGTGCTTTCGGGGCCTCCTGTCTTGTTCCGCAGACAGAGCAGAATTTGGAGTCGTCGCTGAGCTGGGTTCCACAATTTGTACAGTATTTCATGGCTTATAGGTATTCGTTCACTTCCTTTATCGCTCCGGCACATTCTTCCACAACTTTTTCTAATGTAGTGCCGTACTGCTCCTTAAGGACAAGCCTCGCTTCTTCCAGGGTTATAGGAATGACATCTTTTGGCGGCGGGTTCCCGACGGCTTCCAGTATCCTGATCTTTTCGTACAGGACGCCGTAGTCCTTTCCAACTCCCTTGGCGTTGAGGGCCGTAATCCTCGGGTCGAGAATACGTTTGAACTGCTTTACGTTCTGTCTTATTCCCTCTTCTATGAGAGCCTCTCCATAACCCCTTACGTGCATTGCCTCGTCTATCAGTCCCATATCGTAGAGCTGCTTTGCCTGGTCCTGGCAAGCCTTTCCCTGTCCGATCCATTCCTTGCACTTGTACTCGAATGTCCTGGCCACCCTCTCAGGATCATTGAGCTTTGCTGTCTGGAGCTCTTTCTTTATGATGTTCTGCAGATCCTTTCCGTATGACTCCTTTCCGAGCTCTCCGTGCACTGTTGCCTGGTCGAACTTCTTCAGTGTCTTTAGGGCCTGCTGCTTGTCTGCCGGCATAAACCCGTAGTGGTACTCGTTGAAAGCCTCTGCATAGCACTCTTCCATCAGGCTCTCGTCAATGTCCACCCACTTGCCGTCCTTTCCCTTTACCTGGAAAGTGACATCCCTGTCGGCTCCGATCTTCCTTCCCTTGAACAGGTCGTCGCCTGCGTTACCTGTAGCCCCGTTCCATACCTTTATGTCTTTTTCCGGAACTCCCAGCCTCTCAGCCAGCTTCTTAATTGTAGGCGGATCCACTTCGGAGTAAATCTTCTGCATCTGTGAGTTGTAGTTTGCCCTGAGCAGGTCAGACGGGCTGTTTCGCAGAAGGTTCTGTGCGTTCTTGTTTCCCTGTAGCGCCAGTGTGGCACGTCTTACTTCCTCCGGCGTGGCGTTCGGGTTGTTCATCACTTCCTTGAATTTGTCGTAGATCTCCTGTGCGTCCTTCCGTGCTCTCTTTGAACACTCCTCAGCGAACTTGGAATCCTTTGTAAATACGGCGTCGCCTTTCATCCTTGTCTTTCGGATGGCGTCGTTGGCGTTCTTTACTGAAGTCTTCTTTGTCTTTGTCACCTTCTTTCCGGCGTCCTTTACCTTGTCCGCTATCTTGTTGGTGCTAAATCCCTTTCCGTCTGCAAACTTCTTGGATGCTTCCTTTCCCTCCTTGGTCTTGGAAACATATTCCTTGAGCTTTTTGTATCCATCCTTTAGTTTTCCCCATCCCGCCTTGGCCTTTTCCACCACTTTCTTTTCAACCTTCTGTCCTACCTGGGTTCCCCTTGCCCACTTGAAAGTCTTTCCTCCTATATAGAATACTCCTTCCCAGAAGAACACTTCGACGTTAGCCACCACGAATCCCTTGAATGCGCTGTCTCCACCCTTGTCCACGTACTTTTTCATTGCCACAAGTCCGCTGTACGGCATCAGCACAAGTTCTGAAGCCCCTGCGGTGAAGTATGCCAGGGCGATTCTCAGGCCGATGACCGGTATGGATTTCTCCATCGATGCGAATGTCGCCACAAAGGCGTTGAAGTTCTCGTCCGCCGCCGTCCACTCCGGCGTCCAGGCCGCATCGTTGACAAAGTAATATCCGATCTGTCCCGAGCAGTACTTGTCGAAGATGTCCATCATCTTCTTGTAGTCCGGCTCATAGAACCCGAACCTGTTGTCATATCCTTCTATCATCGCGTCTACCTTGTAGTAGAACGGCATCAGGTAGGCGAACCTTGGGTCAAAGGCAATCTTGGAACGCATGTTTATGAGCTGGTTGTACTTTTTCTCATCTTCCCTGAGCGCACGCGCAAATTCCTGATTGTCTGCTATCTCCCTGAACGGCTGAGAGATTATCAGAACATTGGTGGTGTTCTCATAGGTCTTTCCGTTGTAGGATACTTTCAGGGTAACCTTTGCCTTGGCCCTGTTCGGAGGGAGAAATCCGCCGCCACCGGAATGTATGACACCCATTACGGTATTGTCTGTATATACATCCTGGAGCTCAAACTTGAAGTTCATCAGGGCGCAAGGTGACGGGACGTCATTTCCGAACTTGTCTCTGAAGAGCACGTTTTCTTCCGGTATGTCTTCGAATGTGAAAACGGGCTCTGCGTCAGGCAGTACGGCTCTGATATCCCCGGTTTTCTTGTCCTCGGCGATTAGCTTGAATGTAGTCTTGCTCTCTCCCCATTTCTTCCTTGCCTTCGGGTCGCTGACCAGGATCTCTTCCTCCAGGGTGCTTTTGTAATCCACCAGATATGCCTTGAGGGCTTTGACATTGAGCACCACTCCCAGATGCATTCGGTAGATATAGAATTCTGCCTCGAGAGGTTTTTCCTTTCCGTCAACTTTTACAGATATGTTGCATCTGAAGCGGTCAGCATCACCAGGAACCGCATTCTTCTTTTCTTCTTCGCTGAGGACTCCGCATTCGGTGATGTTAATCCTGAACTTTGCCGGTATTTCCTTGTCTTTGAGAAGTTCTGTATTGAAATACTTGTCTCCGCCTCCATCCAGAGAGATGTCGATTCCAAGCACTTCAGATGCCAGATTATTGATACCGAACTCCATGAACTGGGTCTTTCCTCCTCCGGCCTCGAACGTGATACCTTCGTCTACGACGATTTCAGTGGCTGGCGCAACCTTGAACACAACGTGGTTGATGAGAGTTCCGGTTTCCGTACTGAAGACAAACTTGACTTTGGCCTGCCCCAGCTCTCCTTCCTCCGGAGCTTCGGATGCTGCAATGTGGCAAAGCTTGTACCTGCCGTTGGTTGTGGCTTTGCTTACAGCGCAATTCTCTTCCGCCTTGATGGTAATCCTTTCAGTAAGGTCCGGCCTGTCTATCTTCTCTCCATATACATTTATTTCTTCGATCCTGGCACCTATTATCCTTGGCGGATCTCCCGCCACGAGGGTGTCTCCGAAATCCTTGTACAGAACCATCCTGTAGCGGCTGTGGTCCTTTTCCTTCTCTTCATCCTTTTTCTCTTCTTTATTTTTATTGGATTGTGTGGTCTTAGACTTCTTCTTGTTATTATTTTTCTTTTTCTTTCGGCTTGTTCCGATGATGACGGCGCCGCCACCACCAATAACTGCCACTCCCACTCCAATCCATTTCCAAGGAATCTCAGTGCCTTCATCTTCGCCCCAGGTATCAGAGGCATCTGTGGTTTTTTCTATGATCTGTCCGGTTCTGCTTTCCTCCACGTCATCTTCGTCTGCGCTGGTTTTTGAAGCCTGACCATCCCCTTGGTAGACATACCGGTATTTGTAAGCCACATATCTGTTGTCTCTCCTTGTCCTGTCCCAATAGGCGTATATGGTGATAAACAGTTCAGATTTCTTGGCATAGTAGTCATCTTCTTCTATTGGAAAGGCTCCGTTAAGCACCAATTTGCCTCTTATGACCTGGTCGTTACCTTCGAAATGAGATGGCTCTGTGATTTCTATTTTGAAAATCGCACTTGTTCCGTCTGTCCTGTGAATATCGCCATACATTTCCCAAGTTCCGCTTGCGGCCCTGTCATTTCCTCTGCGGTTTTGAATGTTGTCAAAAACCAATGTGTACGGGATGACGATGTCATTCTCCTGTCCAAATAATATTGTTGCAGGGGGATCGTCGAAGAGAAAATAAACACTTCCGTTATGCCAGTAGAACTTGTTTTTGTCTGCTTTCCAGTATTTGTTGTTGCTTTCCAGGGTTTTTTCCTTAAAGACCCACTTTCCCTGCGCTGAAGAAAAGGTAACTGTCGCGATAAAGATCAGCAAAAAGAACATTCTTCTTGCAATGCGACTAGAGAGGCTAATATAAAGATCGTTCATAACTATCCGCAAGTTAGTAAAAAAACAAATGACCTTATAGACAATAGTGGTATATTTGTATCAACTAAACACAAATCAAATTTGCTGTTGTAGCCTCCCCCATTCTTCGGGCAGATTATAAGTTTACAAATAAACTAATTTTGCAATATGAGGAAAAGGAGATTTGCGGAGAAAGAGACGGTGTGCAAAATCTGGTTTGCCCCCCTTCATCCGTTTTAAAAGTGACTCCTCTAATTCCGGAAATGACAGGTTGTCACCAATAAGGGCAACCTCAAAATGTTGACCAAAAAGTGACCAATTTTGGGGGATAAAAAGGAAAAGACTTTGTATGGTGCTTGAAAATGAGCAACTTGCAAAGTCTTTTTGTACCCACGGAAAATATTTTTTCAAACCAATTTCTTGAAGACTTGGATAGGATATGGGCGCTGAGGGATGATATTCCAGACCCAACGGACCCATTATGCACATTCAAAAAAGATACTTCTCAATTACTTCCGAAGCGATTACCAAAACAGAGGTTATGAGAAAAGAGACAAGGCATTTCCACCATTTTCCATGGCTGAGCAATACAATCCAAGAACCTGCAAGTGCAACCATTGTCAAAAGGTTTAATTTGATTAAGAATAAGAGGATAATTATCACCCAAATTGTTAGAGAAAAAGAAACAAAATAAACCACACCAATATACATGCCCAATAAGAACCTCTCCATTACTATTTCTTCAGTTTCCCTATTCCCCAAAGCCCCACTTTCCAAAAAAGAAAAACAGCAATAACTGCGATAGTCAGGCAGACAATAGATGCAATGATGTATGCTATGCGCCGTTGGCTCCAGTAGAAGGAGTTGTTGTCTTGAAGTACCAATTCCTCAAGATTATACTCTTGCACTAGTTCTTCTTCAGAATCAAAATAAGATATCTCACCTGTTTTTGTGTCCAGCGCAAAGTATTTGCCAATGTTCTCCACCTCCACCATCTCTTTATAGTTTATGAAACCGAAAACATATTCTTCAGAAACAGCCACATTTGTAATACCATTGACAATTGTTCCTGAAGAGTTCTGTTTGTCAATGGCACCATTTTCAGGCATATCTATGGAATAGAAGTGATATCCATTGGGTAGTTTTCCTCTCCAACTATCCCCAATCCCGATGTCAATATCCAGTATTATCGCAATAATTATCATCGCGATGAAAGAACTAACTGTATATGTACCCAATGCAATCCCTGGTGAAAAGAAGCCGAGAACCATCTTGCGTTTTCTCTTTTCCTTCTTACAGCATAGTCTGATGATAAACATTACAATCAGTCCAAGAAAAGCGGAAAGAATGGCAAGAATTATTAACCAGAATACAAATGTGAAAAGGATACCCATACCAAATAGTTTTCAGTAAAGATAGAAAAAAAGAAAAGTTCCCTGAAAATTCAGAGAACTTCGTATCAGTACCCACGGAATATATTTTTTCAAACCAATTTCTTGAAGACTTGGATAGGATATGGGCGCTTAGGGATGATATTCCAGGCCCAACAGACCCATTATGCACATTCAAACTGATAGAATAAAGTCGTATTATCTTGTCAAAATAGAGAAATCTATCAATAGTTAAACTGTTCTTTATTATCCTTGGCGAATTTAACGCAAAGGGCCGTAATATAATCTTTGGAAACATAAAAGGCTTCATCACATTCATTCAGTTCATTGATAGGTTCATCTTGGTCGGAGTGTTCTGAATAAATATCTAATGCTTTCTTGCATAAATTGGCTATGTCATAGGCTTTGATGGCTTCAGCAGAGGAAACCAAAATGTCATTCATTTTATCATTGGTGTTGAAGAAGAACTGGTCAAATCCGCCATTATTAACTTCTTGTTCCAATTTTGCCATAGTGATAAATATCTTTTCACTGTCGTTGAGTGTAGATAAGTCGGTACAGTAATTACTCTTCTCAAGCAATTTATCGAAAAGATACAAGAATAGAGTTTCATCATCTTTCTGCCAGAAACTTAGATTTTTGCTATTGTTCGACGAGGCGCTTTTGCAACTGCTGCAACGGCCGAAAAAAATCAGGCTAATTGTGAAAAGAATTGATATAGCAACGAATAGGATAGATTTTTCACTCATATAATTCATTTATTGGATAACTATAAACAAAGGTATGGAAAAAATTATCGAACCAACGAGTTCAATAAAGTGCTTGATTTGATATTTCAAGAAACCAACAAGTTAGAAGGGTGCAAAAAAGAAAAGTTCCCTGAAAATTCAGAGAACTTCAGTTCAGTACCCGGAGCCGGAGCAGAGGCATCGGTGGCAATCGTGTGTTGTCAATTTCTATTTAAGGTATTGACAGACCGTATGTTAGGTTCTGATTCGGTGGGTTGAAATAACTACCGGAAATGGTGACCGAAAGTGGCCGAATCAGAGGAGAAGTGACCGAAAGTGACCGAAAGAATCTATCAAGCTCTGCTATCTCCAGAGAATAATGATTATCTTTATCAGTTAGATAAATCGGAATTTATGGTTATACTGATAACAGGTGCATCACATACAGGTAAAACGCTACTGGCCCAGCGGATGCTTGAAAAATACAAGTATCCTTATCTGTCTATAGACCATTTGAAAATGGGCCTTATTCGAAGCGGCAAGATAACTCTCACACCAGAAGATGATGATGCCC
>JAEEGG010009414.1_pt1 | contig 21868 bp, 19 predicted proteins | sample 9134161 | NCBI WGS metagenome assembly JAEEGG01 (sample SAMN16246543, study PRJNA631951) | gut metagenome | biome: gut microbiome; feature: rumen; material: CR-attached | host: Bos | place: Iran: Karaj | collected 2018-10
CGGGGATGTAGTTGGCCACGCGGTTCACCTTCTCCTGACGGTTGTGCACCATCAAGGCGTGGTTCTCGGGATCGGTGCTCAGAGGTCCGTCGGGACATTTCTCCAGACCGCCCACACGGTGTCTCAGGCCTTCCATGCCGGGCAGTGCCCACTCGCGTGCGAAGGTGACGGGGTCACGGCGGAAAGGTCTGTAGTTCGGGTCATTAGGCGTAGCCAAACGCGGTTTGATGTCGGGCATGTCGGCCATCTTGGGGATGCGGAACAGCTGGGAACCGTTGCCGAGGTAGCCGTCGGTGAGCAGGATGACGGGGGTCATGTGCTCCAAGGCGACCTTGGCGGCGTTGTAAGCCCCGTAGAAGCAGTTGGCGCTGGAAGAGGCAGCCATCACCACGAGGGGAGCCTCGCCGTTACGACCGTACAAAGCTTGGTTCAAGTCGCTCTGCTCGGTCTTGGTGGGCAGACCCGTGGAAGGGCCGCCGCGCTGCACGTCAACGACGACGAGCGGCAGTTCCACCATCACGGCCAAACCGAGAGCCTCGCTCTTGAGGGAGAGGCCGGGGCCGGAAGTGGAGGTGCAAGCCAATGCGCCGGCGTAGGAGGCGCCGATGGCGGAGCAAACACCCGCGATTTCGTCTTCAGCTTGGAAAACACGTGCACCTAAGGATTTATGTTTGGCTAACTCCACCATCACATCCGTAGCGGGGGTGATAGGGTAGGAGCCGAGGAACAGTCTGCGACCGGATTTCTCGGAAGCGGCTAAGAGACCCCATGCGGTGGCGACATTACCGGTGATGTTGCGGTAACGGCCCTTGGGCATGCTGTCGGCCTGCGCAATCTCGAAGATGTGGGAGTGCATCACTTCCAACTTGTCAGCATATTCGTAACCTTCCGTCAGGACGGCCTTGTTCAGTTTCACGACCTCGGGCTTCTTGGCGAACTTGCGCTCCAGATAAGCGTAGGTCTGGTCGAGTTTCTTATGGGTGGCGTAGAAGATGATACCCAGCGCGAACATGTTACGGCAGCGGTCGGCCGTTTTCTTGTCAGCTCCCTGCTCGTTGCCGATACGTTGTGTGAACGAGGAGACCGGAGCCTTGATGATGGTGTAGGCACGCTCCATCTCGTCAGTGAACGGGTGGTCGTTCTCGGTGTAGCCTGCTTTCTCCAGTGCCTCGTCGGTGAAGGTGTCGATATCCACGATGATGGTGGCTCCTTTCTTGGCCCATTTGAGGTTGGATTTCAGGGATGCGGGGTTCATGGCTACCAGGATGTCGCATTTGTCGCCGGAGCTGTAGATGTGGTTTCCGACGTGGACCTGGTATCCGGACACGCCTGCGATGGTGTTGTGGGGTGCGCGGATCTCAGCCGGATAGTCCGGAAAAGTGGCGATGTCGTTGCCGGTGAGGGCGGATGCGTCCGAGAACAGGGTGCCCGAAAGCTGCATTCCGTCGCCGGAGTCGCCCGCAAAACGCACGACGATGTCGTCGATTTTTGTGATTTGCTCGTTTGCTGCCATAATGACTGTTTTAGTATGTGTTTTATTTAATTAATTAGAAATCAATTTGATATAAATATTGGCAACGGCTTCCAAACCGTCTTTCAAAACGGCGGCAAAGGTAATTATTTTATGTGTAAAAATCCATGTTAAAATGAAATTATAGTTGAGAGTTTAGAGATTAGAGTTTAGAGGAGTTAAGGAGTTAAGAAGTTAAGGAACTAAGAACAGAGAACAGAGACCAAAAGCTAATAGCTAACGGCCAATGGCCAATGGCCAAATCTCAAATCCCAACGGCTAATCGCAACGCCCAGTATTTGTTAATCGAAAAATTCGTATTTTTGCCGCCGTAATGGCCAAACTGATAAAACTGAATGTCCCAAAGGAAACCAAGGTGGGCTGGCTGGATGATTTCGGCAAGTCGAGGGATTACTATCTGCTGCTGGCACTGTCGGACCAGGCCCCGTTGCAGTTCGCTGACACGCTGACGCATATTTTCCGCCGGGATTTCGTGTTTTTGGAGAATCATGCTCCCATTGCCGACCGTCCTGACCGGCTGTTTCCTGTGTTTGACGCTTGTCTGAACAGTCTGGGTGATGTGCGTATGCTCTTCATGCCGAACAAGGTGTCGGAGGCCAATGACGACCAGGCTATCCGTTTTCCGTTGTTAGGCTTTTCCATGTTTGAGGAGGATTTCTATTTGTTCAACAAACAAGGATCCCGTCTGTTCCCCTGCGACTATGCGGATTACGATTACCTGATGTTGCTCTCCTGCAATCGCGGCGTGGACGTGTCGGATGTGCTGGATGTGCTCGCCAGGGAGGCTCGTTTGTCGGTCCGTGACATTTCCGCCTTGCTCGGGGAGGAGTCATCCGAAGAGGTCCGGACCTTCCTCAAGACTATGTGTGTGGCTTTGGGCATCTCCCAGCGCGAAAGGGTTCGCGACAGTCTCCAAAGCCGGCTTGGTCCCGTGAAATCCATCCCGGATGCCAATTATTTCTTCAGCTTTCTCCGTCCCGACCAGGTTCCCGAAAGTCCGCTGTTAGTGCGGGAGGATGTGTGACGGTAGTAATAATAACAGGGTACCTAAAATATTTTTCTTTTTTTTGTATCTTTGCGCCCGATTAAAATTGCAAAGATGGATAAGAATACAGTCATTGGTTTACTTTTGATTTTCCTTTTGTTTTTGGGCTTCAGCTTTTATCAGACGAATCGGAATCAGAAGATCAGAGAGGCGCAGGAGAAACAGTTGGCAGAGCAGGTTGCAAGACAGGCTGAAGATACGACTGCATTATCCTTGACGACAGACACGGCAGCGGCAACAGCAACAGCTGCCTCCTCCGACCCGGCTCTTACAGTCGTACAACAGTTTTCCAATCCCCAGATCGCCGACACTGGCGACTATGTGGTGGAAACCAACAAGGCAATCTATTATTTCAGCAAGAAGGGCGGTTGTCTGCGCAAGGCCATGCTGAAGGATGTTTACCGTTACACCCCGAAGGATTCGGCCAAATTGCCGTTGGTGCTTTTTGAGGATGGCTCGAATGACATGGGCATCCAGTTGATGCTTCGCGACCAGACCGAGTTGAACACGCGGGACTGCTATTTCCTCTCGGAGGAGGCCGACACATTAGTGGTGGATGACAAAAACAACGCGCTGTCACTGCGCATCTACCCCAACGTAACGGGTGATGCAGTTGCCTGTCAGACTCAAGATGCGACCTCTTACATTGAATATCTCTACACGTTCACTCCTGATGACTATCGTTTTTCCTATAAGATACGTTTTGTGAACATGGAGAAATACCTCTATGCGAGCAAGCACGATTACACGCTGGAGTGGACCGCCCAACCCCGGACGGTGGAGAAGAATTATGAGACGGAAAAGAATCTCACGTCTATTTATTATATGGACAATACGGACGATGTGTCCAATCTGGACGAGCGCAAGGATGCCCAGCAGGATTTCACTTCCCCGTTGAAGTGGGTTTCGTTCAAGCAGCAGTTCTTCACCACTTGTCTGATTGTGGACGACAGACCGTTCAGTTCGGCCACGCTGCAGGTCTCCTCACCGGACAAGTCGGAGACATCAGTGCTGAAGAACTGCTCGGCCACGTTGGATTTCGAGATGCCCGACCTGAACAAGGGCGTGTTTGGCATGTCGATGTATGTGGGCCCGAACCAGTACCGTCTGCTGAAGGGCTATGACATGAAACTTGAACGCCAGGTGCCCCTGGGCTGGGGTTTCTTCCTGTTGCATTGGATCAACCGGTTTATCATTATCCCGATATTCAACTGGTTGGAGGCATACGGCTTGAATTACGGTCTCATTATTTTGATTCTGACTATCTTTATTAAAATAGTAGTGTTGCCGGTCAGTTACAAGACGTACATGTCGTCGGCCAAGATGCGTGCCTTGAAGCCTGAAATCGAGGCCATCAACGCCCGTTATCCCAAGGATGAGGACATGATGAAGAAACAGCAAGCTACCATGAGCCTGTACAAGAGTGCGGGGGTGAGCCCTGCCGGCGGATGCCTGCCTATGTTGCTCCAGATGCCGATCCTGATTGCCATGTACCGTTTCTTCCCGGCGGCATACGAGTTGCGGCAGAAGTCGTTCCTCTGGGCGGAGGACCTCTCCACGTATGATTCCATCTGGGATTTCGGACACAGGGTGCCGCTGTATGGCGACCACATGAGTCTTTTCACCATCCTCATGACCATTGCCACCATTGTTTACACCTGGTTGAACAACAAATTGATGAACCCCACTCAGGGCAACAAGGACCAGCAGCGGATGATGAACATCATGATGTACATGATGCCGGTCATGTTCCTCTTCATGTTCAACAATTTCTCCTCCGCACTGACCTATTACTATCTGTTGTTCAACCTGGCTACCTTCCTTCAGATGTTCATTTTCCGCTTTGCGGTGAATGAGGACAAGCTGCGTGCGCAGTTGCAGGAGAATATGAAAAAACCGGTGAAGAAGTCCAAATGGCAGCTTAGAATGGAGGAGATGCAGAAGCAGCAGGCTAAAATGCTGAAAGAACAGCAGAACAGAAGAAAATAGGCGTATTTATTATTTTAGAACAGAACACTTAAAAACATAAAAAAATGGAAAATCAAGAGAAGAATGAAGTCTTATCGCGTGCCGTGAAGGCCGGTAAGAGAACGTATTTTTTCGATGTGAAAAGTACGAGAACGGATGAGTTGTATTTGACCATTACGGAGAGCAAACGCAAGTTCAATGCGGATACGGGTGGTTTCTTTTATGAAAAACACAAGGTGTTCCTTTACAAGGAGGATTTTGACAAGTTCCAGAACGCCTTGGCAGGGGTGATCGATTTCATCCGCACGGGTAAAGTCCCGGAGGAGACGATGTTCGATCCCGAGATGCGTGACGATAACGAGAAGGTGGACGTGAATTTTGACGATTTAGACCTTACATTATAATGGGTAAGATTGTCGCCATAGTGAATCAGAAGGGTGGGGTGGGCAAGACGACCACTGCCGTCAATCTGGCTGCCTCGTTGGCGGTGCTGGATTTCCATGTTCTGCTGATTGATGCGGACCCCCAGTCGAATGCGTCCAGCAGCGTGGGTTTTGTGCCTGACGAGGATAGTGTCAGCGTGTATGACTGCATGATTGGCAACCGTATGGCGACGGAAGCCATACGGAAGACGAAGATCCCGCATCTGGACCTGTTGCCCGCCACCATCGACCTGGTGGGCGCGGAAATCGAGATGATTTCGTTCGACCGTCGGGAATACCGCATGAAAGACGCGGTGTATGCCCTCAAGGGCGACTATGATTTCATCTTCATCGACTGCGCCCCGTCGCTCGGCCTCATCACCTTGAACGCGCTGGTGGCCGCCGACTCGGTCATCATCCCCGTCCAGTGCGAGTATTTCGCTTTGGAAGGCCTTGGCAAACTGTTGAACACCATCCGCCTGATCCAGTCGAACATGAACCCCGACTTGGCCATCGAGGGCATCCTGCTCACGATGTACACCTCGCGGTACAAGTCCTCGAATGCCGTGGTGGATGACGTGAAGCAGCATTGCAAGGGCATTGTGTTCGAGACGGTGATCTCCCGTAACGTGCGTTTGAGCGAGGCCCCCAGTTTCGGGAAGCCCATCGTATTGTATGATGTGCAGTCGAGAGGCAACATCAACTATCTGAATCTGGCCAAGGAGTTCCTTTTGAAGAACGGTTATACTATTTAAACAAACACGATTATGACCAAGAACGACAAACCCCTCGGGCGCGGTCTGGGGGCCCTGTTGGGCGGTGCCGAAATCCCCAAAGGGTCGTCCAATCCTCATGTGTCCGGCAGTAACAGTTTTATACGGATAGACTCCATAGAGGTCAATCCCTACCAGCCTCGGACAAAATTCGATGAGGCGGAGCTGGCGGAACTGGCGGCCTCCATCAAGACGTATGGCCTTATTCAGCCGGTGACCGTCCGGCCTATCGAGAACGGCAAGTACCAGCTTATCTCCGGCGAGCGCCGTTTCCGTGCCGCCAAGCTGGCCGGCCTTACGGAAATCCCGGCGTTTGTGCGCACGGTGGACGATGCCCGTTCCATCCAGATGGCTTTGGTGGAGAACATCCAGCGTTCGGATCTGAATGCCATCGAAATTGCCGTATGCTATCAGCAGCTGATCGAAGAGTGCCACCTCAGTCAGGAAGAACTCAGCGAGAAGGTGGGCAAGGACAGAAGCACAGTTTCCAATTATCTTCGCCTGCTCAAACTCTCCACGGATGTGCAGATCGCCGTGCGCGACAATCTCATATCCATGGGACACGCCCGCGCTTTGGTGATGGTGGAGGACGAACTGATGCAGAATCGCATCGTGAAACAGATTATCCAGGATTCCCTGTCGGTGCGGCAGACGGAGGCGCTCGTGAAAAAGCTCCTTTCCGAGAACAAAACCCCGAAAACGCGGGTGAAAATCACCCTTTCGGATGATGTCCGGAACTTCCAAACCGATATTTCCAAGAAACTCAAAACCAAAGTCAACATCAAGAAGGATATTTCCGGCAAAGGTGTTATCACGATCCCGTTCGCTTCCGATGAGGAATTGAAGCATATTATGGATATTCTGCAATAATACCCCGAAATCAGCGTTTCTTATCCAAGTGTTAGGACCCATGTTTCGGAAAACGGCTTTATTCTTAGTTCTGTTGGTGACGGCGTTCCAGTGTTTGGATGCGCAGGACACGCTTACGTCCCGGAAACCGGTCGGGAAGGTGAAGTCGGAAGATTCGGTCAAGGTGGTCAAACACAGTCCCACCACGGCCATGCTCTTGTCCATCATCCCTGGTGGCGGACAGATTTACAACCGCAAGTACTGGAAACTGCCCATCGTATATGGCACGCTGGCCGCATCCAGCTATTTTATCTACTATTCGGCAGATAAGATGCTCTCGTTCAAGAATGAGTATATCAACCGACGGGATGGTAATATTGAGTTGCTCAACCCCGATTATGCCCACTATGAGAATGAGAATATCATCCAGCTGAAAAACGACTACCGGCGTAATATGGAAATTGCCATCGGCATCACGGCCATCTTATATGCGTTGAACATCATTGATGCCATGGTGGATGCACACCTCTACTATTTCGATGTCTCCGATGACCTTTCGTTGCGGTGGACACCGTCGGTGATGCCTTGTCTGGCGCGGAATACGATGTATTATGGCATCAGCCTCCAGCTGCGTTGGTGAAATTTTAATGATAAATTTTGGAAAAAATGAAATTCGCTCTGTTAGGATATGGTAAAATGGGTCGTCAGATTGAGGTGCTGTTGCGTCGCGACGGCCATGAGATTGTTGCCATTATAGACAATGAGGAAGATTGGTCGGCACGATGGTCGGCGTTCCTCGCAGCGGATGTGGCCATTGATTTCTCCATGCCGTCGGTGGCGGAGAACAATATGAGACGTTGCTTCGAAAACCATATTCCTGTGGTGGTCGGCACCACGGGCTGGCACGATAAACTGCCTGAAATGCTGGCGTTGTGCCGTAATTATGATGGCTCGCTGGTGTACGGGTCCAATTTCAGCGTGGGAGCCAATCTCTTCATGCAGCTCAACCGGCAGCTGGCCGCCTGGATGGACAAGGAACCCCAATATGAGGCCGGCATTGAGGAGACGCATCATGTGACCAAAAAGGATGCTCCCAGCGGCACGGCGGTCACGTTGGCTAAGGGGCTGCTGTCGGAGGTGTCGCGTTATCAGCGGTGGCAGCTTGCCGATGGCACGCCCATACCGGGGGATGCCCTTCCCGTCACCGCGCACCGCGAGGGCTCGGTGACAGGCATCCATCAGGTGCGTTGGCATTCGGAGGAGGACGACATCGTCATCATCCATCTGGCGCACAGCCGTCAGGGGTTCGCTCTTGGAGCGGTGAAGGCGGCGGTATGGCTCAAGGAGCATCCCGGCGTGTACGACTTCGCCGACATTGCCATGAATTTGTAATCTAAAAACTTTTTAATAACGTAATTTCATATTCGTATGTTTATATCAACAACAGCTCTTATCGTAATCCTTGTCATCGCTTTCGTCGGTTGGCAGATTGGCTTGTGGAAGATTTTTCAGAAGGCGGGTCTCAAACCATGGTTGTCTGTTATACCATTTTATAATATATGGCTGTGGATTCGCAAGGTGATTGAGCGTCCCTGGTGGTGGATGCTGCTGTTTCTGATCCCCTATCTTGGTATCTTCATGTTCTTTTACATGGTGTGGGAAACCATCCACCAATTCAGGAAGAACGGGTATCTGCCTCTGATTTTCGGAACTCTGTTTTTCTTTCTTTATATGCCTTATCTGGGTTTTTCGAAGAAGGCGACTTTTATTCCGAGATCGGATCTGCCGGAGGCGCAGAAAAGCAGTGCACGCTCGTGGACGGATGCGCTTATTTTCGCTGTTGCCGCCGCTTACATCATCCGGGCCTGTTGGTTTGAGCTATATACGATCCCCACGTCTTCCATGGAGAGTTCGCTCATGGTAGGCGATTTTCTTTCTGTCAGCAAGCTTGCGTATGGTGTGCGCGTGCCCAACACGCCCATCGCGGTGCCGTTTGTGCATAACAAGCTGCCAGGCACGAAATATGCCAAGTCCTATTCCGAGATCATCAAGCTGCCCTATCTGCGCACCAAACCGATTCACAAGGTGAAGAACAATGATGTGGTGGTATTCAATTATCCGGATGGCGACACGGTGGCCCTGGAACGTCAGGCGGAAAGCTACTACGCCATCGTGCGCGAGTTTGAGGCGATGTTCAACCCCAATGCCTCGCCCGCGGAGAAACAGAACAACTATTACCGTTATTCACCGGAAGCCATTGCCGGCTATCAGGCGAAATATCCCGGCACCTATTATCCGGGCAAAGGACGTGACGTGGTGAAGAAAGAGTATCATGTGGTGGCCCGTCCGGTGGACAAGCGCGAGAACTATGTCAAACGCTGTATTGCCATCCCCGGCGACGAATTGCAGATTGTGGACCGCCAGGTGATGATCAACGGGAAGGCCGCCGCCAACCCCAAGCGCATCCAATATTCGTATTTAGTGTATCACCCGACCGGAATGCAGTTGTCGGCCAGAAAACGTCACGAGCTGAACATCAACGAGGAAGATGCCCAACGGTTTGACCAATATACGGCTCTCTATCGGTTGAATGAGGAACAGCGTGCGAAAATCGAAAAGATGGGCTATGTGGTCCAGCTGCTTTCTGACACGCTTGGCGGCTACGACCCCTCCGTGTTCCCGCATTCGCCGAGTTACCCCTGGAATAAGGATCATTTCGGCCCGCTGACCGTTCCCTCCAAGGGCATGACGGTGAATATTGACGAGCAGAATATTGTTCTGTATGAACAGATTATCCGCCAGTACGAAGGCAATAAGCTGGAAGTGAAGAACGGGAAAGTCTATATCAATGATAAGGAAGCCACCTCCTATACATTCAAAATGGACTATTATTTTATGATGGGTGACAACCGCCATAATTCGGCTGACTCCCGTTTCTGGGGCTTTGTGCCCGAGGATCATATCGTGGGAAAAGCCTCTGTTGTGTGGCTGTCAGTGGACAAATTCAAAGAGTGGGGTGAGAAAGGTAAGATTCGTTGGAACCGGATGTTTAAAAAGATAAAAATGTAACGGATATGAAAAAGTGGATTCTCTTCGTGCTATGCCTGCTGGCGGCATCGTTGTACGCCCAGGTGGATACGGCGGGCTTTAACGTGACCGACAAACAGGGTCGCAAGCAGGGCCCGTGGAAGAAATATCAGAACGGGAAACTGTTTTATGAGGGAAACTTCAAGGACAATGTGCCCGTCGGCACCTTCCGCTATTACTTCCCGGATGGCAAATTGAAGAGTGTGTCCGAGTTCCAGCAAGGCGTTCACAAGGTAAAGACCATCATCTATCATCCGAATGGGAAAAAAGCCTCGGAAGGAGTCTTTGTGGACCAGATAAAGGACGGGATTTGGAATTATTATGCCAAGAATGGCAATCTTATTACCGTGGAAAATTATGTGATGGGCAAAAAAACGGGCGAGTGGAAGACGTTTTCGCCGGAGGATGGGGCCTTGTTGGAAGTTACACATTATCTGGATGATAAAAAGCATGGCGACCATATCACCTATTACACCAACGGGAACCCTTGTTTAGAGGAACACTATGTGGATGGTCTTTTGAATGGCAAGTCCACTTCCTATCTGCCTAAAAAGGTTGTCTCCTGCACAGGCAATTATCTGAAAGGGAAGCGCATCGGGGATTGGGACTATCATGACATTAACGGGAAGATCCGGACCACGGAAGAATACGTCAATGGACGGGTGCAGAAGACATATATATATATATATCGACATGGTGCCCCACAGAAATTGCATCAGGATCTTATCGCCTATTTTATAAAGAAAGAGGACAAGACAAATCTTGTCCTTCGCAACGGAAATGTCCTTACGCAGGATGAGGATTTGAACGATGTGGCCTTATGGGTTGATTTTCTGAATTTCACGCGGGTGTCTCCCCGTATTTTGGCTGCCAACCGGGCTATCGCTGGCTATAAGCCGGTCGAAGATTCCGATGGTGCGATTATCGTGAAATTGAGGCCGGCCCCTTCGGAGGAGGTATATGCCGAGGGCTTGGATGCCCAGATGGTGAAAGCCCTGTTCAACACGGAAAAGCCGAAAGAATAGTTGGTTCTCTTTTGGTCGGGTGATGGCCGGATTTAGTGCAGTAACGTTACCGTACCTTCTTTAATAATCGGACTGGATTCTCCCGGGATGTAGTATGAGATTTTATAGACATACACGCCCGCGGGGCAGATTCTGCCATTCAGTCGTCCGTCCCATCCCGCGTTGGGGTCGCTGGTGTGGAACACCATCTGCCCTTGCCGTGAGAAAATGGAGAACCGATAGGTGCCGTCGGTGGGCATGAAGCTGTTCATCGGTTTGAAGATGTTGTTGTGTATGCTTAACGGGGTGAATGCGTTGGGGATGTAGTACCCGGGACGCTGTTCCACGGTGACGTGGTTGGAAGCGGAAGTGTCTTGGAAACCGTAGTCGTTGGGATTCTCATCGGCAATCACATAATAGGTGAACTTGGAGCCCAGCTCGTACAGGGTGGACACGTCATCGAAGTAGCTGGTGCCGGCGGTGCCGTCAATCTCGCTGAAGATGGGCTCCCCTTCGATACGGCGGTTGATGCGGTATTGCGATACGCCGCCGTCCCAGATCCCGTAGTTGTTCCAATTGAGGATGTTTTCCAGATGGGAGGCCTTGCCGGTCAGGAGAATGTTGTGTGCGATGTTGGAATGCCCGGCCTCCAGTCCACAGCTGTTGGTGATGTATGTCTGATAATAGTAGATGTTCTTGTTGAAATTGGCAGTCATATCCTCAAACTGGTAGGCAGCCACGGATGTCTGATAGGATTTTGTCTCTATGGGTGTGAAGTTGATGCCGTCGTCGCTGCGCTGGAGGGTGATTTCCTGGAATTCCAGTGTGTCGCCGCTGGTGTGTACGCGCACCTCGATATGGTGGTTGTCTTTGACGGTCACCGACCGGATGTAGGAGAAATCGATGGATGCATCGGCCTGCAGGTCGAAGTTCACCCGTTCGCTGCTGGCGGTGATGGTGTTTGTCTGGTTGACGACACGGACAAAGATCCGATAGGGCTGGTTGAGGGAGAGGTTGTCCACCGTATAGGAGTTTGTGGTGCTGGTGCCGGCCAGTTGGTAGGTGGCCCCGTTGTCGGTACTCAGCCATACGTCATAGTGGTCGATTTCATCAGCCAGGTTGCGGTATGCTGTCCAACTCAGTTTGGCTTTGCGCAGGCAGGCGTCCGGCGTGACGGAAAGTTGCATCGCGCTCTGAGGATCGTTGGTGATGATGGAGGCGTTGGAACGGGGAAAACAGGAGTCGAACACGCTGAGGTAGTAGTCACGCCCGGCTCCGTTGGGGTCGATGTAATAGGTCTGGTTGTAAACGGTGGCCAATTCCTCATGCGGGTCGTTGATATAGACGATGTATCCCTTCATGTAGGGGTCTTGCGAGTGGAATCCAAGCTGTATCTGATTGTTTTCCAAGTAACTGACACTGTCCAAAATGGGCATGCGCGGCTCCGTGTGGTCAATGACGGTGGCCTGCTTGGTGGAGGACATGAACTGACAGTTGCGCTGTGATTGCGACCCGTTGATGAGCGGGATGTAGTATTTGTGGTCAATGCCGATGGCGTAGTCGATGGTTGTCTCGCATACATCTGCCATGTCCAAATATGTGTTGGAGGTGTTTGGCACCGAGTCGGAGATTGTGAAGGTGTTTTCAAAAGCCCGCCGTTTGTAAATATAGTATTTTAATCCCCAGTTGTTGTCTAACTGTGCCATCGGACTCTGCCAGGAGAGTTCGGCATCCACTCCGATATCCCCGTTCTGCAGGTTGACCGTCCTGGTGGTGACCTGCAGCTCCAGCGTACGGATGGTGTCGGAGTAGGCCAGCTCGTTAGCGTTGTTCTGGGCCACAATGAAGCAGGCGAAGGAACTCGTGCTGCCGGCCATGCTGATGACCTTGTCGCCGAAATCGTACGGATGGTAGGTGGCTGTGGTCACAATGGAGTCCACCAGTATGTTGTTACAATAAAAATAATAGGTTTTGATTTGGAGATTGGCAGCGTTGGCTGGGTTCTTCCAATAGACTTTCAGATGGGTGTTGTCGTGGATGGCAATGCACTGCATGGCGGGCGGCTCGAAGGCGAAACCGGCCAACGCCAGACATAGGAATAGAATCGTGCATACAAATGTTCTCATCTGCCTGAAATCAATACAATCTCACCTAACGATGATCTGTGTGAAATTATTGTGGGACAAATATTTTTTTGCCAATGTTTGGATGCGTTCGGGTGTGATTTCGCGCACATGGCGCATCATGGTCGGGAACTCCTCCTCCGTAAGGCCGAACGACTGCCAGAAGGCATATTTCTTCATGTAGGAGACTGAATTCTCCACATCGCGCAGCATATCGCCGATGATATAGTTCCGGGCTGCATCCAATTCAGCCATCGGCATGGGCTCGTCCTGCATCCGTTGCATCTCCTCGAAGCAGGCTTGTATGGCGGCTTCGGCATCGGACGCATTGACGTTGCTGTCGATGATGAAGAGCGATTGGCCTCCGAAATAGACACTGCCGGACGACACACCATACGTATAGCCCTCCTTTTCGCGTAGCCGTTGCATCAGACGGGAACCGAAATATCCGCCCAATAGGGTGGAAAGGATGGAGAAATCGCGTTTGTCGGAATCCAAATAGCCGATGTTGGGCATCCCGAGGTTGATAGAGGCCTGCACAGCGGTGGGAATGGTTCCTTGAATGAGCGGGGTGCTATCGGCGGGCAATGCAATAGGCCCGAACGGGGGGACCGCTTTCCCCGAAGGAATCCGGGAGAACAGGTCGCTGATAAGTTGCCGCAGTTCCTCATCCAGATTTCCCGTGGCGAAAAGCGTGATGTTCTCGGCCACGAAGGTCTCCTGATGATAGGTTTTCATCTGATGGGTGGTGATGGCGGACAAGAGTTCTTTGGTGGATATCTGCCCGGCGGTGACAGTGTCCCCGAACATGGTGTGCAGCAGCAGCTGGGTGGCTCGGAATTCCGTCTTCTGCCCGTTGTATTCCAGATCCTTGATGCGTATGTTCCGGTACAGGGACAGGTTCTCGTCGCGGTACTCGGGAGTGGAAAGGAATTCAAAAATGATGGGCAGAATGTTTGCCATCTTGTATTTGGGGACGGAAACGGAAATGTTGACCCATTCTAACGTCTGCGAAACGGTGTAGTATGTGCCATGGAAGTCCAGCAGGCCGGCAATCTCATTGGCTGTGTGCCGCGGGGAGCTCTCTTTCAGCAGCGAATAGGTGAACTGCGCCAGATGTTTTTGCGGCTCGTAAAGGGTACCCGCTTTCACACGAATGAGCAGGTGGATAAGGTCCAGCTGCTCGTTTGGGAAAATATAAAGGGGAATCTGGTTCTGCAGATGATGGAGAATAGGCGGATGTAGCCTGATCTGGTCGATAGGTTGTATGACGGGTGGCGTTGACCTGTCGGGAGCATGCATAAACGGTTATTTGAGAAGCGTGATAGTACCTTTTTGGTATTTGGGAGAACCGTCCTTCAGCTTGAAACGGATGGTGTAAATGTACACACCCGGGGACAATACGTTGCCGGAGTTTTGGATGGAGCCGTCCCAGCCTTCGTTCAGGTCTCGGGTGTGGAACACAAGTTGTCCGTTGCGGGAGAAGACGTTCAGTTCGTATGTTGAAACATCGATCTTGGCGTGTGTGACAGTGTCAGGAAACACGTAGAATTTCTCATTGTTTCCATCTCCGTTCGGTGAAAATGCGTTCGGAGCCCAGAAAGAGTAGGGGATTTCATTGTTCTTGGCACTTTTCACCGGCTCGGTCGGGGCATTCCCCGTAACAATGTCGGCAACCATCTCTTCGGAATGTTGTGCAGGTTTGCTGATGTTGGGAATCTCGGTGCTGGCCGGCATGAGAGGCTGGACAGTACTGCTGCCCGATTTCGGTTGCATATTGAATGTGACAGGGGCAGTGGGGATGTTGTTGTGTGTGGGTGCGACTGCGACAACAGGTTCTGTCTCCGGAGTATTAGCCACAGGCAAGCTGTTGTTTTCTGTTTGTATGGCCGGTGCCACGGGAGCGGTGTTGGTCTCGCGGAATTGCGCAGATTGTACAGCGTGAATGACTTGTGCCGGTGTGGCGGGAGCAATCTCCTGAGTGACGGGTGTCGGCTCAGACGGTGTTGCTGCCACATCGGTGTGGCGGTCACCTATGGTGTTCACCAGCACAACGGCGGTGATGGCAGCCACTGTCGTCAGACCGCCGAGGCTATAGCCCACAATACGGCGCACAAAACGGCCTTTGTTGTATCTTACCACCTTAGGATCCCGGGAAACAGCTTCCCAGCCCGCTTCGTCGGTAGGGGATTGGTATTGTTCAAACTGCGTTTTCAGATCTTTCATAATATATGTATGGGTTCAAAATTGAAATTCCTCGTTGTTGAGATAGTTCTGTATTCTTTTCCGTAACATGCTTTTGGCACGCGATATGAGAGTCCGTACATTGCTGGCACTCTCATTCATCATCACCACAATCTCGTTTTGGCTGATGCCGTCGATGACATACAAGTTGAAGGCGGTCCGGTACTTGTCGGGCAACTCGTTGATGAAGCGTATCAGTTGTGTCATGGAGAGTGTTTCGTTGCCCATGACGGGTGCGGCCGGGTCCGCGTAGTCTGTCGATTCGATGTCCCCGGTCTGTCGTCGTTGTCGGGACCGGTAGTGGTCAATGGCCTTGTTGATGGTGATGGTGCGAAGCCATCCACTCAAAGAACTGATGTTTTTGTAATCCTTGAAATGCGTCAGAATGAACACGAACGTGTCGTGGAACAGGTCTTCGGCATCCTGCTTGTCGGCGGCATACCGTTCGCAGATGCCTTTAATCAGCGGACCGTATTGGAGGTACAACTGCTTTTGGCTGTGTGTTTTACCAGCAATGCACCCGTTGATTATCTGTTTTTCTTCTTCAGTCATGGAATCACATAACTTTTATATAACGATTTACCATCGCTTTTGTTGCAAAAAAAATGCTTCTGTTGCTCCAAATACTTTTTTCTGTGTTGATCCTGTGAATGTTAATCCACGAGGTAGATTGCTAACGTGAGGCTGTGAATTAATTTTTTTTGAGAAAAGTTATGTTTAGTCGAAAAAATATTTATTTTTGCACCCCCTTGATGATACAAAGCGGTATTTTCAATATTATTTTATAAATCAATAAACTATGCAGAAAAAAGGTAACAAATACGGTACCCACCGTGTGATCGAGCCCAAAGGCGTTCTCCCGCAGCCGGCCAATAAGATTGACAACAACATGGATGAAATCTACGATAATGAGATCCTCATCGATGTGCAGACGCTGAATATCGACTCTGCTTCTTTCACAGACATTCATAATTATGCCAAACAACAGGCAGGTGAGGGCGCAAGCCAGGAAGCCATCATGGAGGAAGTGAAGAAGGAGATGTTCCTGAACGTGGAGCTCCAAGGCAAACACCGCAACCGCCGCACAGGCTCTGGCGGTATGCTCCTCGGTCGCGTGGAGAAAATCGGCGATGCCTTGAAGGGCAAGATCGACCTGAAAGAGGGCGACCGTATCGCCACCCTTGTCAGCCTCAGCCTCACGCCTCTCCGCATTGACGAGATCCTCGAGATTCGTCCGGAGGTGGATCAGGTGGACATCAAGGGCAAGGCCATCCTTTTCGAGAGCGGCATCTATGCCAAGATTCCGACCGATATGCCGGAAAAACTCGCCTTGAGCGCTTTGGATGTTGCCGGTGCTCCGGCCCAGACTGCCAAATTGTGCCAATACGGTCAGACGGTCGTTATCCTTGGCGCAGGTGGCAAGTCCGGTATGCTCTGCTGCTACGAGGCCAAGAAGCGCGTCGGTGTCACCGGTAAGGTCATCGGCATCGCCAACAGCCCGAAAAGCACCCAGCGTATCAAAGACCTCGGCTTCTGCGATGTGGTGGAGTCTGCCGCCGGCATGACCCCCGTGCAGGTCTATGAACTCGTCGAGAAACTCACCGACGGCAAGATGGCAGATGTCACCATCAACTGTGTCAATGTTCCCGACCAGGAGATGACCGCTGTGCTCTGCACCAAAGACGATGGTATCGTCTATTTCTTCTCCATGGCAACCAGCTTCACAAAGGCCAGCCTCGGTGCTGAGGGCATCGGCAGCGATGTGAACATGATCATGGGCAACGGCTATACGAAAGGCCATGCGGAATTTACCCTCCAGGAGTTGCGCGAAAGCCCCGAGCTGCGCAAAATCTTTGAGGAACTGTACGCATAACCTATCCCATATAGTAATAATTTTTTGACGATGAAAGCGGGACTGAACGAGTCCCGCTTTCTTTTTTGTGGCTTGCTGTTTTTGGCGCGCGGCTATTCTATTTTTTTGTATTTTTGCACCCTGTCTTGAAAAAAGACAAATCATAGATTTTTAATACATTAATCTAATAAATATGCCAAGCAGAAGAAAAGAACTTTTCCCCAACGTTACCGACGCTGAATGGAACGATTGGAGATGGCAGGTCCGCAATAGAGTGGAGACCCTGGAAGAACTGAAAAAATACATCGACTTGACCCCGGCAGAGGAAGAGGGCGTGAAGAAGTCCCTCGCCACCCTCCGTATGGCCATCACCCCGTACTACTTGAGTCTGATCGACCCGAACAACCCGAAGTGCCCGATCCGCCGCCAGGCCATCCCGACGGCCGCCGAGGTGCACCAGTCACCGGCCGACCTGCTCGACCCGCTGCACGAGGATGAGGACTCCCCGGTTCCCGGCCTCACCCACCGCTATCCCGACAGAGTGCTGTTCCTCATCACGGACATGTGCTCCATGTACTGCCGTCACTGCACCCGCAGACGTTTCGCCGGCCAGCACGACTGCGAGTCCACGCAAGACCGCATCCAGGCCGCCATTGACTACATCGCCCGCACCCCGCAAGTGCGCGACGTGCTGCTCTCTGGCGGCGACGCTTTGATGGTGGGCGACAAGATGCTTGAATCCATCATCCAACGCCTGCGCGCCATCCCGCACGTGGAGATTATCCGTCTCGGCTCCCGTACCCCTGTGGTTTGCCCGCAGCGCATCACCGACGACTTGGTGAATATGTTGAAGAAATATCATCCCATTTGGCTCAATACCCACTTCAACCACCCGAATGAGGTGACGGAAGAGTCTATGGCCGCTTGTGCACGTCTTGCTGATGCAGGCATCCCGCTCGGCAACCAGACCGTGCTGTTGCGCGGCGTGAACGACGACACCGAGATTATGAAACAGCTCGTGCACGACCTCGTGCGTATGCGCGTGCGTCCGTACTACATCTACCAATGCGACCTCTCTATGGGTCTGGAGCATTTCCGCACGCCCGTCTCCAAGGGCATCGAGATTATCGAGAACTTGCGCGGACACACCTCCGGCTACTGCGTGCCGACCTTCGTGGTGGACGCTCCTGGCGGCGGCGGCAAGATTCCGGTGATGCCCCAGTACGTCATCTCCCAGAGCCCGCACAAGGTGATCCTGCGCAACTACGAAGGCGTCATCACCACCTACACCGAGCCCGAGGATTATCAGGAGAACACCTGCAGCCCGCTGCCTGATAAGAAGCACGTCGAAGGCGTGGCCTCCCTCCTCCACGGCGAACAGATGGCGTTGGAACCCAACGAGCTGGCGAGAAAGAAACGCCACAGAAAATAGGCAACGATTATTACAATGTAGGGGCGAATAATTATTCGCCCCTATGTATTTCTACAGGTACGGTGGGATGACTGCCGTACCTTTTATTATTTCAATATGCACGCCAGAAACCGCACATCCTTCCCGCTGTGGTTGGCGATGCTGTGGCGGCCGCCGTTGCCGGTGAACATCACGTCGCCGGCGTGCATGACGGCGGTTTGAGCGTTGTCGGTGACCTCGGCCTCGCCTTCCAAGATGTAGTAGATTTCGGCATCCTCAATGTGCGGATGCTCCTTGATCCGGCTGCCCGATGGCAGGGTGATGATGTTGAACATCGACGCGCGCTCCAGCATCTCCGCCGGCGTGAGGATGATGTCCTTGCTGATGCGGCCTTCAATGTTGCCGCTGTTCTCCACGATTTCAGTCCGAATGTCTTGCTTGTTTTTGATCATTATGGTATGGTTTGGTGGTTGTTTCTATAATTATTTATTTCAGCTGGAATGTTATTTCATCTGGAACGTCACCGGAATCTGCGAAAAGGATCTGACAGGCACACCTTTATTCCTTGCGGGGATCCACTTTGGCATAGAGGAGATAACTCGCAAGACCTCTTCGTCGCACGGAGGGAACAATGGGGTTTTGATTGTCACATTGCTGATGCTCCCGTCTCTCTCTACCACAAACTCCACCACAACAATCCCGCTCACGCCGTGTGCCTTTGCCACTTCAGGGTACTTCACTTCTTTGGCCAGATAGGCATTCAATGCTTCCTGTCCACCTGGAAATTCGGGCATCTGTTCCGCAAAATCAACAAGATTTTCATCATCGTTAGCTGTTTCCTCTGTTTCTTCATCGCGAATGACAACTGTGAAGCCCTTCAGTACGCGCGTGCCCACAACCGATGTGACCACCACATTGTCAAAAACGACAGTGGAGTGTCCCGGCAAATCACGGATAAGTGCTTGCAGTTTCTCTGTCAGCATATTGCCATAACACACCTCACTGGCAACCACTTTCCCGTCACGTATCACGATTGCACGGAAATTGATGACTTCCCATTTGATGTCATATGGGAAATTCTCCTCCATAGTGGCCCGAATTTTCGGGTAAAACAAGAGATCGCCACGATTTTGATAGCCGCCTCTCACACGGGGGCCAAGAACGAGATGTGGATCGGGTACTTTATGAACAAAAAAGGTGGAACTTCCTATCTCCGCCTCTGTTTTCGAAGACTTTTTCATAACGGAAATCTTGACCTTTTTTCCGACCATTGAATCCGGGACGGTCAAGTAGGAGTCTTTGATGACACCAACTGATGCGGAAAGTGAAATGTCCTCGGGTTTGCCATCGGTTATGATGTTCAAAGGCACAGGGACTCCAGCATAGACGCCCGTTTGCTTCTTAGTCTGAACAAACCCATAATGCTGGGCCTCGGCAGGTCCGAAACCGAGCATAACGATAAATGAAATCAAAAAAAAGGTCACAACCGGGATAGCATTTTTTCTCATAAAAGTCCTCTTGTCTGTTTTTACAATTTTTACGATGGTCTCCAAAACATTCTTTTTCGTGTTGCCGTTACCATAATGCAAAGTTCGTAAAACACTATGGCAGAACAGCGCTGCAAAAATAACAAAATATTAATAGTATGCATCCGCACAGATATATCCGCGATTTTCGCGTATCCAGAAAAAAATGTTCACTGATCACTTTCACATTTCACAAAAAAATGCAAATGTGATTTTTTCTGTCAACTATATTGTTGACATTTTTTTGTATTTTTGCACGTTCGTTATTATAATTACTGTTTTGAAACAAAGTGCAGGGCAATATATCAGCAAATTGATGGTTAGAGACCATTACAACCAGTCGGCGTTGGCAAGGGAATTGGGCATCTCACGTCAGATGCTGAGCTATATTGTGCTTGACCAAAGAGAAATAACGCTTCCATTGTCCCTGAAAATCGAATCTCTGTTTGCTCTTCCCGAAGGCAAAATCCTGAAAATCCAGAACGAATACAAAATCCGGCAATACAAGGAGAGTCTCAGACGAGAGTTGTTCGAGAGACTGGAGCAGGCACACGCTTTCTGGTCTTACGACAATGTCACGGCAAACAATCTGCCTGATGAATTGCTGATCGAAAAAGTGTTTGTGCATCTCGACATGGATGATATCGCAAAGTTATTCGAACTTTTTCCTAAAAAATACATTCAAAAAGTATGGCGTGAGAATATGGCCGTCCAAGGGGAGTACCTTTTCGACCTGAATGTGATGATCGCGCTCGTCTTCTTCCACATCAAAAAACCTGAAGCGTTCCTCCACCGCCAGGAAATGTCACATCTGAAAAAAATAACTCACTATGCGTAAAGAATTAACCCCGAACATTGAAGCCATCATCGACAACGTGTCACAACTGGAATGCATCAAACCCTACACTTTGTGCGGCGGTACGGCTTTAGCCATACAGCTGGGCCACCGAATGAGTGAGGATTTGGATTTTATGCTGTGGCGAATCTCCAAAGCGGAGAAGCCCGAGGTGGACTGGTCTACGATTGAGAAAGAGATCCAAGAAAAGGTTGGCGAAATACAACATCGTGACATCCTCGGTTTTGACCAAGTCGCTTTTGTGGTCAATGGGGTGAAACTCTCTTTTTTTGTAAGCAACAATTATTCCCCTATTAATCAAAGAATTGAATATCAAGGAAATATATATTTAGCCGATATACCTGCCATCCTTGCCATGAAGATGGAAGTGATGCTTCGCAGGCTTAAATACAGAGACTACTATGATATTTACTCTATTGTGAAAGCCGGGCACTCCCTACGTGACGGTATCGAAGCGGCTGTGAATTATTCCGGACATAAACTCTCTTCCAAGTCCTTGATGATAATGCTTTCAACCAACCGGATTCCTTTTGACAACGACTTTTCGCAAATGAGTCCGATATATGATATCTCTACAGAGACGATGCGTGAATTTCTGGTAAAGCATCTTAACGAGTGAGGTTCTAACCCAACCAACAAAAACCATCATCATGAGCGAAAAGGAATTTATCTGTCCCGTTTGCGGATATGAACATTTGCCGGAACACCGAGAACGATAATCTCCATGATTAACAAGCGGCATCCGCGTGATACGTGGAGACGTATCCGTGGTGAGCACTACCTCCGCTCCCCTTGCCCTTGGCCTGCCTGCGAGCCCTCCAACTCCATCTTCCCAAACTTGAACGACAGCCCGAACCGCACCGTCCGCGCCCGATAGCTCACACGCGTGGAGTCGCTGTAACTGTAATACGGATTGGTATTTACGGTCGCGTTGCGGTTCCAGTCGAAGAGGTCGTCCACATTGACCCACACCGCGATGCGCCGCTTCCAGAATTCCGCCCGCAACCCGAGGTCGATGCTGTAGCTCGGCCGCACCGTGGTAAACAGGAACACGTTCTGCGACTGATAGTTGGCAGCAGCATTTATCTCTAACACCTTCCACAGTTTCGCCCAAAAGTTCAGCCGGAAACTGTACCCTAAATTCTCCGTCAAGTAGGGCTGCTCCTCGTCGCGGAAC
>JAEEGG010009415.1_pt1 | contig 21866 bp, 23 predicted proteins | sample 9134161 | NCBI WGS metagenome assembly JAEEGG01 (sample SAMN16246543, study PRJNA631951) | gut metagenome | biome: gut microbiome; feature: rumen; material: CR-attached | host: Bos | place: Iran: Karaj | collected 2018-10
CTGGCTCCTCGAACTGTATTGAGGCTTTCAATCCGTTAATGGCGTAAAAGTCCATAGCGACACCAAGGATACTGTCGCTGGTCATTACAACCTCTGGAGTTTCCTGTTTTGCTGGCTTCTGAAGTTTCTCGATGTTCTGCTCTGGGGTGACGGAAACGGATACCCCTATATTATAGTAGTAGTTCCAGAAATAATAGCCAGCGAGGATGGCAACCATCAGACAGCCAATAGCTACCAATGCCAGGAATCGTTTCAGCCATTTTTGCTTTCTGGATGGAGCTACGGCCTTTGTCACAACCTCCTGGGGCTGTGGCTGCTCATCACGCTCAATGATGATGATGGGCACTTCTGGTTTTTGCTTGTTCAGTTCATCCATTGTCTACTGGTTTCTCGTTTTCAAGTAATTCCTTCAACTGTTTCAATCCTTCGCGAGCGAGCGTAATGTTGGATTTTATCCCACCTTTTCTCGCCATGCCAAAATCCAAACAAGTTTGACTTTGGTCATTTGGCTTAACGAAAACGTTCTGAGGGCTGTCGGCTTTTGGCTGACCATAAAATACGATAGGTTCCTTCATGTCGCCTCCAGATAATATAAGTTGCTGCTCCGGCAAGTTAATCACGAAGATATACCTCTTGTTAACAATGAGGCTTCTTCCCACCCGGACAAATGTATTATTCTGAAGTTGCTGGAAAATCTCTTCGAAGAAATGAAGCTGGAATGTCATCTTGCGCCTCGTGCCATTCGTCAATACAAGGTCGCAATAATTTCCATCGGCACGAACATAGACAATCTCGTCCGTGGCGACTCGTACCAATTCGGCGCTGGTGGATATTCTGAGCCATTCCATGTGGCAAATATACACTTTTTATTGAAAGACCCGTATAAAATGCAGCATTTTTAACTTTGTTTACTGACAAAAGACCAAAGTAGCATCGGTTTTTTCTCTTTATTGATAAGTGGCCACAGATAGTTCATGCCTCTGGAAGATACGGTAACGCAGCCTTTACAACTTGCACGATGAAGGGGGATGTGCTTCTTCCAACACCATTTGTCAACCCAACCGGAACTATGGATCATCAGGCCTCTTGCATAAGCCGACTGATTATCTATTTCCATTCCTTTGAGACGAAAACTTCGTTTTAGTCTGTTTCCCCGATCTTTTGTTATAAGGAACCGGCCTAATGACGAGCACTCGCTGCCTGGGAGATTACTGAACCTTGGACGTTCTGCCGTACTTCCCCCACCAGGCCCATGCATCACATATGTACTTGCAATAATCTTCTGCTGCTGAAAGTCCCACACGAATAATCGTGGTGTTCCTGACGGAATACCATAATCCACGAACAGTGCATAGTGTTCGTTCATGTTATGCCGTCTGGCAAAGGCAAGGGCTTTCTCTGCCCTCTCTTCGATAGTCTTATACTCCCTGCGGTCAGGCAATTCTGGAAGGCCATAATACTTCCATGCCCAATGCAGGCAGAACACTGCAGCCACTACAAATAGTAGTAGCATTGCAGTGATACAGCCCCATTTTTTTCTTCTCTTCATCATTATAGGTATTGATTCACCAAACGCTTAATGAGTTTAGTAACCTCACCAATTGATGCCTTCTTATAGAGCTTTCCCTCCACCTTGTCAACAACTTCGAAGTTTGTTGATTTGATCTTTGACGCATCACTTACGCTGTAATCATCTGCATTGCATGGTGAATACACCTCGCAGTTCATGCCCTGCTTTTTGTAGTAGATGACCAAAGTCCTTCCGTCACAGAACTGAGTCGTTTGCTTGACAATCAGGTTGGTCGGAATGCTTTTCTTCAATTCACTCTTGTTAGATTTCGCACTAACTGGCGTTGATGCCATCACGCTCATGAGCGCAATTATCAAGGTCATAATTAATTGTTTCATCGCACACTCATTGTTTGACAATGCGAAGATACATATACTATTTGAATCGAAAAAGAAAATCCTGTCCCGTTGTATGAACAGGCAGGGTTAATGTATGAGTTTATTTATCCTTCCTTAGCTCTTCCATTTCAATCTCGACTATTTGCTGAACCTCAATGAAATCATCAAGTTTCGCTCTCAGATAATTTTTCCGGTCTTTGATATGAGAACAGAAATAGATAACCTTTTTGGAACTGACCAATAACTCATGACTATCATAATCATTGGTATAGGACGTCATTACATAGCCTTTGTCGTTGGCAATATTAACAGCTTGTTTCATGCGCATGACCTCGTCGATGTTATTCAAATCTACCGATCCCCAACCTCGGCACGCGAGTAAAATCTCAGACGTTTCATATTGCACGTGCGCTATGAAACCTACCTTTTTATAATTAAGGAGAATACAATTAATTTCCTCATCAATTTTATAAGGACATCCCATTTCGTCCAAAGTTTCAAGGAATAAATCCTGTGTTTCGTCCTTTTGCTTCATGATTTCTATTCTTTTGTTATCGTATTCATCAGGAGAGAGTAATAGTTCTTCTCTAAGTTGATTCTCAAGTCTCTTCATTTTGCTCATTTCAAGCCAAACTTTTTCTTGTGCAAAGAAAAACTGGTCCAGTTCTGTTTCCAGATAATTATCAAATAGGGGTATTTGAGGGATAGCGAGTGCAAAAGAAGAAAAGTTCAGAAGTACTTCTTGGCTATCCTCCAGAATAGTATAAACTATTGTTACTGAAGATTTCCAGTTTGCCTCATTCACTGACCTTTTCAAACGTGAGAACTCTTCAACGTCTTCTGCCATACAATATGTTCCGTCAATCATTTGCAGACGTACATAATCACTGTTATCAATAAATATAAAGAAATCTGCCCCTTGGTATGCTAGGTTTACACGACATGACCCATCCTGTCTTTCTTCGACAGAAAAGGGATAGCCCATGATCTTTAAAGCCCGCTCTACCAAATATCTGGCAGACTTACGATCTATAGTCCGATTCTTTTGAACAATGTCATCCATTACATAGATTGTTTACACGCTGCAAAGATACAAAATCTTTTTTAATTAAAAGGATTTTAAGTCAGAAGCTTTATAGTGAAAGACGGAAAGTATCAGATTTTCAGCATCCTCATCCAACATAAACCAAGGCGAACGGAAAGGGTTCTCGAAATTACGCATCACATGGATTTCCCTTGCAGGCGTATTCCCCTCTGCCAGAAGGAATGCTTTCTTGCAATTGTTGTTGATTGCCACATCAACCACCATGACTGCATGCCCGTATCGCTGTCCATATCGGGCCGGATAGACGAATACATCGCCAGGCTGCATGTCTGCCAATCGTCTGGTTTTCATCTCGCGGCTTAGTGAGAAAGTACTGGCCACGCCATAAAGGTTCCTCAGATAGTGTTCGAAAGACTTGCGGGAGCTGCCACCGCCGTAACTCAACGTCTTTCCGTTTACGTTCTGAAATCGGATGCGACCATATTGCCCTGTGCTAAATAGGTATTCTGCTCTCAACCGCATACATACGTCTGCACATTGCTCGGCATTCGATAACAGCGGCATATCTACTACGGCATAGTTAAGTGACTGAAATCGACTGTTACCCCCAGTATAGAGCTGTACTTTTGATCCTCGTCCTTTCAGGGGAAGGCTCCGCAGAAAGTTTGCATAATCAACATCATCGGCACTGATGCGCTCGTACCCCCATGGCACAGGAATATCGCCAATGGTCTTGTAGTTGTTGGGATTACTTGTCTTGCTACCATAGAGAATCCAGAGGCAAAATCCACCAACTGCTATCACTGCCAGGAATGCTCCAACAATTGTCCATTTTAGAATCTTTTTCATCTTGTATCGCTTTTTTGATACTGCAAAAATAACCTTTCCATTGCATCTGACAAAGAAAATCCCGCCACGTTGTATGAACTGGCGGGATTATTGTATGAGGAATATAGAGATTATACTATCATGATGCTCAATGGAGACCAAGACTTTGCTTCTTTTCTTCAGACAGATTCATAGGTTTGATCCACATGTAATCGGGATACTGACCTAGCACGAAGAGCGTTACAGGGCACAACCAGATGAAGCCTCCGAAAGAATTAGCTGCCACGAGATCAACCTGATAGTGGGCGCCTCCAGTGATGCTGGAATCTTCTTTGGCGATACGGAACCATCCTTTAGGCATCTTGTCTGATACGATGTTTACGCATACCTTGATTTTTGTATGCGTCCCGTCGTAAGAAAGAAGCTCGCACAGATCATCGGCTCCTTCAACCATCATCAGGTTGTGATGATCGAAAGGCCAGTCAGGGTAGTCCACATACCAGCAACCATCGTCTTCTTTCGTGAAGGAGATGGTGTACTCGTCTTGTCTGCCAAAATACTTCTTCGACATCATCGAAGCTGCTTTCATTAAATCTGTAATTGAATAATCCATTCTCTACTATTTTTTGCAAATATAATTGTTTTTGTTAAGAATACCAAGAATTTATGCCGAAATAATCAGCAGAATCAACACTACATAGCCTTTTTATTCGTTCTCATAGCTAATATAATAGCTTCTCCTACAAGAGCGACATTGGCAAGGAGATAATGAGACTTTCCGTTATATGAAACGGTACTACCTGCAATTTCAGCTGTTCTGAGCAATTGTTTGCGAAATTTAGAATCATTACACATGGTAGCGGTACCAATAGCAAAACCAGTTCCAGAAGGACTAAGTCCGAAAATAATCGGTCCGGCATCAATATCAAATCCAAAAAGACATTTCCCTGAGTGATATTCTTTTATACCAACAATTAGAGGAAGAGTCTTCTTGAAATACTTTTTTAGGATTTGGAATTGTTGTTTCGCAAACTCAATATCTATCAATGACAGGTAATAACAATTCAAAGCGGAATATGATCCTTTTATTATGGGGCTTATTGTACCACTATTACTCATAAATGATACTAGCAGGCCTGTTTCCTTATCTATCCATTCCCTTTTTGCAGCATCCATCCATTTTTGTACCAAGTCTTGATATCTTCCATTATAGACTTTGCTGTATATGTTTAATGCAACAATAGCAACAAGCATATCAGGAATATAAATCTGCTCAAACGGATATGTCGGAATGTTAAGTGCAGGACTATTGCCTATCCGCCTGTACATAGCCTCGCAAAGAGAATGATAAAGAGCATCGAACTGATTATCATTATAAAGCAACTTGTATTCTCCAATCATCCATGCCAGATGACTGTAATAAGAAAGATGGCTTACATTCCCATCCAATCCTTTGAATGGATCTTCATCCCACCTCTCTGCATCATATCCCCTAATTTCTACAGACATCGCAATACTGATAATCCTTGCAATCTGTTCTTTATAGACATTTTGAGGATATAAGGCTGCAATGTTAGCAAGTGCCTTACAGGTCATGGAACATGAATAGATTGCCCATTCTCCCTGAAACTGGGATGGTATTTGTCTGGGCATTGCATCCATTAATTGTTTTGGAGAAGTAGCGACCTTTGAGATGAGGTAGTTAGCTCGACGAACAACCTCCGCCTCCTCCTTAACAAGATTTCCATGCCAGAAAGTCCCGTAAATCACCCAAATTACTTTGGCAAGTATCAATGTTAGGATAAACAGAAGTATTATGGTCATCTTTTTCTATTCTTGCTCCACTCATCCATTGTAACCAAAACAGCATAGCCACCAAAAAGCAGCATAAACAAAAACACAAGAAGAAGTATTATCATCATATTTGTCTTTTTTTATATCATATCACTCAGACAGACTATGCATCTTCATTATCATCCACGAAGAAGTCTTCTTCTGCCATCGCTTTTTTGAAGCTCATGCCGCGAGCCAGTTTGTCGTAGAATGCTTTACGTGAGCGCTTTTCCTTCATAAACATCGCCTTTGTACCTTTGGCATCGGACGTGAAGTTCATGCTATGGTCAATGCCCATGTCTCGGGCCACAGCCAATGCATCCTGGTTGGCACCGATATAGGTGAAGAGCCAGTTCTTTTTCTTCAAATCCTCGACCAACTGGAAGACTCGCTGATGATTCCACTCTCTCGAAGCGTTCTCATAACCATCAGTGATGATGGTCACAAGGGCATTCTCCTCCTCATCGATATATCGCTGCAGGTTGGTGATAGAGTCGCCCATGGCGTCATAGAGAGGCGTATTGTCAGTAGGCTGATAATCCTTCTCGTTAAAGTCGGACACCTTGGTGATGGGCATGCGGTCATAGACGGTGGCAATGCGTTTGCCATTGAATACGACCAGGCTGAACAGCTGTTCCTGCTCTTCGTTCTCTTCCTGAGCCACCCGGATGGTCTGAATGGTTTCTACGACGCCAGCAATGGCTTCGTTTCTGATGCTGTACATGGAGCCTGAGGCATCCAGAATGATAAGGTTGTAGATTTTCTGATTCATGTTGTTGATTGTTTTTAATGAGTTAATGAGTTTTTTGTTAGGCATCTTTCTTTAAGTAGATGTAGGCAGGATAGTTCCCAAGGACGAAGAGTGTTACAGGACATATCCAGATCTTTTTTGTAAATCCAGCTATTCCACTCACTTCGTAATGAGCACCACCTGTCAGAGAATGGTCTGTGCGTCGTAGTTCTGCATAGCCATCATGCTTCTCCCGTCTTTTTGACGGAATCACCTTTACGCGAGTCTCCAAGCCATCGTCAGAGAGAAAATCACAGAGGTCATCAGCGCCAGCCACCATCATCAGGTTGTGATGATCAAATGGCCAGTCTGGGAAATCAACGTACCAGCAGCCATCGGCCTCATGATTGAACTTCAGTTCATACTCGCTCTTCTTTCCGAACACGCTCTTCTGAATCAGAGAGGCTGCATTCTTCAAATCATTAAATGAATAGTCCATCGTTTTTTAGAATTTAATAGTTAAACGTAAATGAGATTTTGTTTCTATCCGGTCATTAGCAATATATATTCATAAAATATTCATATATATTGCTAATGACCGGATTAAACACATAAAATGATTTCGAAACCCTATTCCAGATATTTACTCAATAGTTTTTTGTTATCATCAGATGCCGAATCCTGCATGACAATAGCTGTATTGTTGTTATGGTTAGCAACAACGATGCTATATCCCTTATCTGAAAGCAATGGTGCACGGAGGCGGATTTCCATTTCAACTCCTGTTTCTAGATGCTTCAAGATAACTCCAGGATAATCACTGCCAGCTTCCAGCATCGACGTTTGTTCAAATCCTCGAGACATCAACTCATTTACAACCCAGCTTAAGTTGCTTGTAAAATCATAAGGATATTTTTCGCGAAAACAGCTTGCCATTCCTGCTTCTAAGAGCCAGAGAATTCCTTTTACGGATTTATACAATAGCCATATAAGGGTGATGGCACCAATGACCATCAAGACGATCTGATAGATTTCCATTGTTGACAATTTAAAGTGAAATGAGATAATAGCAGATGAAGATATTCAGGGCTAAGAGAAGGAGATAAAAGAATACTTGATAACACATATAGCAGTTATCTTATAGCATCCAAAACAGCAACAAATAGATTATAATAGGTACGATTACACCGATGACGACAGAGGCTTCCCAATAGTTCCAGCCGATACGTTGGAACTTGAGGAGAAAGTCAACGGAAAGCTGGAATGCCACATCGCACCACTGTCTGAAGAACTTCCGTTTGCTCCAGAAGATGTATATCCAGAGCAAGATCCACAGAGGGGTAAAGATGGGTAGCTTAATAATCATGTCGAGCATAATGCACCAGCTCAGAGGAATCAGGAGATAATAGACAATGATGTTGATCTCCTTGTAGGTCATGTGCAGGGCCTTAGCCATCAGTTTTAAGGCTAAAGCAACAGCACCAAACACTCCCATGATGATAAGTACGGGAATACTACTCGTTTTCAGTTTCTTCATCAGCAATCTTTTATTAGAACAAGTTTTAGTTAAACGCTTTTGGGAAGTTTCCAATTGCGGCTGCAAAGATACAACATTATTTTAAAATCTCCAAATTTGTTAATTCTCTGAATGTCAAATATTTAACGATTTGGCACGATTTTTGCTGTTTCCGAACTTTGGCGTAAAAAAGTGCTTTACCACCGATATTTGCTCTTGATTTGCTTGAAAACGGGGATGTCACAAACGGAGGCAAACAGCAGTATGCAGGACCTGACTTTGATAGTATCGCTACCAAAAATATCGTAAACCGAGGTCTCGCTATTGAGAACTGCCTCACAGATTTCCACAAGTCTTTCACGAAGCACGGGATGCTCAATGTAAGCCTTTGCTTCCTCGCGCCCATTAATGCCGTAGAACTCTGAGATCTCCGATTTGCCAAGACCTTTCATCTGAGGGAACACATACCATATCCAATGCCCTCGCTTATGCCCAGCCCTGACTTCCTGCAAAGCCTCAGCATAAGTGCCAGTACCATCATAGATGCCACCGCTATCTTGTGCATGTACAAACCGCAGAAGATTGCGATTCTTTGCTTCATTCTGTTGTTCTTCTGTCATGTTCATAATCATTATTCTTCCACAATATTCAAAAAATCACCAAACGTTTCATTATTCTTATACATCTCTTTTGTGCCTTTGGGGACATACAGAAAGGTATTTTTTACATTATCTGGCATCGGATAGTAATTAGGGCATGCCTTCTTAAGATCTTTATAGCCAACATGCAATTCTTTTAATTGAAATGGTAATGCGACAGTCCCTATATAATATACGCTTTGAGGGATTGTTATAGATGTCAAGTTATCACATCCTCTGAATGCGTTATCTCCAATACTTTTCAAGCTTTTTGGAAGCTTTACTGATCTTAATGCTTTACAATCCTGAAATGCTTCTTCACTAATATAATGAATTCCATCTGGTAAATCAACCTCTAATAAAGAATCGCACCCCCAAAATGCAGAGGAACCAATTCCTTTTAATCTATGTGGAAAATGTATGCGTTTTATTGAGTTGTAACACCTAAATGCATCATGTCCTATTTCTTTTACACTATCAGGTATGGTGAATTCAGTAAGCTTACGCCCCCTAGGCATCTCGATTAAGAGTGTCTTTTTCTTATTATATAACACTCCGTCAATTGATGCAAAATGTTTATTTTGGGGGCTCACAACAAACTCACATATTGAAAGGCCAAAAGCATTATCAATAGACCTAATAGCCCCAGGGATATAAATACTATGCAATGAGTCACCCCCCCCCAAATGTCATAAGTTCTATTGACTCTAATGTAGACGGCATAATCACCTCCGATAAAGACGAACAATTGTAAAATGCGAACTGGCCAAGCTCTTTTAGTTTATTAGGGAGCACTATCCTTTTCAGTTTCTTGCATTCCTCAAATACCCATCTCCCGATTGCTGTCACCGTGTCTGGAATTATTACCTCTTCCAAATGCTTACATTCCCTAAAAGCACTTACATCAATAGTCCTCACACTGTTTGGTACCACAAATGTTGAGTCTTTCTTGTGGAGATTAGGGAAATATCGGATGAGACACTTCATGTCTTTTGTATATAATACGCCATCAATTAATGTGAAATTAGAGTCCTTTGGCAATATAACTTTCTTTATTGCGGTCATGTGTGTAAAAACATAGCCATCGAGAATCTTCAGACTTTTAGGGATGACAAATGTCTTTACAGATGTGCACATCCAAAAAGTACCAACTAACTTTTCAACACCTTCCCCTAACTCAACTTTTTGCAGTCCTCTACATGCGCAAAAGATGTCATATTTATCTAGTACCTTTATACTCCCTGGGATTTTTATGGATTTAAGTGACTCACAACCCCAGAAAGCATATTCTTCTATTGCCTCAACACCATAAGGAATATCAACACTCTCTAGGAACTCGCAATTATAAAATGTATAACGCTCAATTTTCTTTAGTCCTAAAGGCAGATTAATAGAACGAAGATATTTGCATCCATGAAAGGCGCATCCACCTATCTGCTTCACAGTTTCTGGCAAAACTGCTTCTCTCAATAGCCAACAACCTTCAAATGCGTTTTCTCCAATCATCTGAATACCAAAAGGAATTTCTATGGATGTAATAGAATTGTCATGCACACCAAGCACTGTTCTGCCATCATCACTGATAATCAGATTCTTTTCTATCTCCTTAATGTATGATGAAATGTCATAAGTATCTCCGTCGAGTTTTTCTGTAAATACCTCTTTCATTTCTGACGGAACAATAATTGTAGGACGTTCTGCGTAATTCCACCCCCAAAATGACTCTCTTGTAATATCTTGTAACGTAGATGGCAGTTTCATCTGCATCATCGTGTTTAGGTTAAGATTATGATGACCTAGACGAATTATCCCCTCTGGAATCACGATGGATTTGGCCTCTAAATGGTTTAACGCATAATCACCGATTTCCTTAATATCATCAGGTATCTCAATGTCGTTACTCATTCCGAGAAGCACTTTCTTTTCTCGTTTATCTATAAGCAAGTTGTTTCTTACTTCAAAGTGCTCATTATCAGGAGACACATCTATAGATAGATGTATAGGATATTCAAATGCGCCTTCTGCTATTTCTGTCACGTTGGCAGGAATGGAAAGAGAATCGATCCAAGTATATTTAAACGCACCTGCATTAATCTTTTTCAGGCTCCGTGGTAGAATAACAGCCAATTTTGGTTCTGGCTCTGCATCAATAGCATCTTGCCACCCACTAAGACGAAAAGCATTGGCGACAATAGTCGTAACTCCTTCAGGAATCTTCAATAAACCTCTTTTAGTTACGGGACATCTTAGTAAAGTTGTTTTAGCATAATCATATAGCACTCCATCCTCTATGCAGAAATACTTATTCCCGTCTGCTAAGTGAATATGACTAACTTCCATACCACCAAATCCGCCATCACCTATGCTTTTTAATGTAGATGGCAAGAATACCGTTAATGCAGCCGGGAAATTAAGGATATTGGCTAAGTCTATATCTGTGATTCCTTCTTCAAAAACCACATCCAAGATTCCGTGAGAGTTTCCAAATATATTATGGCCAATGTATTTCAGTCCTTTGGTTATCGTAATATTACCATATTGAGGTAATTTCATTTCTTCGAATGCTCCATCACCAATAGCCACAACACTATTGGGAATGGCAAAGGATGTAAGTGGAGAAAAATACTCCGAGAATGCTTTCTCGCAAATTACCTCCACGCCGGATTTTAACCGGAAGGTATCAGGATTCCCCCTTTCAAGACTTTGAGGTCTAACGTATTTTAGAAATCTCCTTCCATCCTTGCTATACAAGCCTTTATGCTCAGCATCCCAGACTCCTTCGTCCAAGTCTTGCTGAGTAACCTTTGTGAGAAAAATATAATCCTTCAATTCAGACATAATCAAAATAATTAAGATTATCCAATGATATCCCAAAAAGATCCAGGAAGAGTGATGTTCTCTACTTCCACACAGCATTCAAATAGTGGGGCGACTTCTCCAATAGAGTAACCAGCTATGCCACAGCCAATCTCCGTAACAAGGAAGCGTTTCTCGGGATGAGCCTTGGCAAACTCGCAGAACTCCTTAACATATTCGCCCATCACACCTATTCCGCTCATGGATGGGATTGCATAGCTTTTCCCCTGTAAACCATTACCTTGGCCCATAATGGCACCAAAGTTCTCTACTGCAGCTTTTGCAGCTCCACCATAATGGAGTCCTTGCTCGTTGGAACCGAAGACAAACACTTCGTTTGGTGCTAAGCGAGTAATCATGTCTGGAGTAATGCGAGAATCAGGATTATTCGGAGACGCTTCGAGCTTTGCCAATTCCTCGGCTTGGACAATCGCAACTTGCTTTTTCCATTCCTCCAGAAAATCCTTCATGTTGTACTTCACATCATCCAGCTCTTCATTCTTGAAGATGCCACTCTTAGCCACATACTCCTTGATTTTTTTTCTGAGCGTTGCCTCAGTCTTGAAAACCGCCAGTTTCTTGGGATCGGCCTTGAAAGAGAAAGACTTTCCTGTCTTCTTCCCATTTACTGTTTCAAACTTGATTGCTGTAATTTGAATTTCCATATCCTCCTTTGTTTAGTGATTAACGTCTATACTATAATACCAAATCTTACTAAAAAGTAACCATTCAAAAATCATTGCCACCTGTATTTATTCTTGATTTGTCTAAAAACAGGAATATCTGAAACAGAATCAAATAATAGGATGCTTGATCTGAACTTGATAATATCATCACCGAATATCTCGTAAGCAGAATACTTGCTGTTAAGAACTGCCTCAGAGATTTCAATAAGATGGTGTCTCAATACTGGATGGTTAATGTACTGGTATGCTTCCAGCCGTCCATTGATGCCATAAAATAATGCTGGTCGGCTATGAGTTCCTTTGATACCAGCCATTTGTGGGAAGATGTACCAGATCCAATGCGTTCTTTTGCATCCGGACTTGACTTCTTGAAGAGCCTGGGCATAGGAGCTGACTTCGTCACCCTCGTTAACTCCTCGGCCTGCACCATCATGAGCATTCAGGAACCTCCTCAGATTGGGGCACCGTTCATTTACAATTGATTCCATGAAAAGGTCATCTGGCCCTATTTGACTATCAAGCCTATTCATTAATTGATGCGCTTCAAGGCAACCAAGTAGAGCGAATTCTATCAGACTTGCCCTAAGTAGCCGAATCTTATTTCTATCTTGTATCTCTGAGGCGATATCTTGTTGGAGCAACAACGAACACCAGGGCTTATAACAAGTGTTCATGAAATCGTCGTCAATACTCAATGCCATAAACCCAAATCTAGTCAAGACAAAAACACCATTCGCATTTTCTGTCCCTTCGTAAACAGGGAATAGAGACAAGAGCTCCACCAAATCATTCTTTAACTCCGTTTTACGCATCTGGGATATAAAGGCTTTATAGTCTTCATATAACTTTATGTCGTGTTCCGTCTTTGGAAATCTGTTATATACAAAGTTCTTGTCTATTTGGTTCATATTTACCAATGGTACTTTTTAATGAGTTGCTTAAAGACTGGTTCATCGGATAAAGATGCAAAGAGTAAGGCGCAGGTACGGATTTTCAGCACGCCTAATTTACTAAACACTTCATAAATAGGCTTATCACTATCCAATAGGACTTGAAAGGCTCTGATTAGCCTTTCTTTGAGGATAGGATTCTCGATATATGCCTTCGCTTCCTCTCGTCCATTGAGACCATAAAAGTCTGTTAGCTGACTGGTTCCAGATCTTTTCAGCTGAGGATATACATATCGAACCCAACACTCAAAAGAGGGCTTTCCTTCTTGAATTTCTCTAAGAGCCAGTTCATACAGGGTGTTATCACCCCTCTTGCCATCTTGTGCCGTTATGAATCTTTGTAAATCTCCCATTGTCCCTCAGTCTTTCAATCCCAGTTTCTTCATCTTATCATCATTGAGATTCAAAGGCTTGATCCACATATAATCGGGATACTGGCCCAGCACGAAGAGGGTTACAGGACACAACCAGATAAAGGCTCCAAAGGAATTGGCAGCCACGAGGTCTACTTGATAGTGGGCACCTCCTGTAATGCTGGAATCTTGTTTCTCAATGCGGAACCAGCCTTTGGGCATTTTATCAGAGACAATGTTTACACATACCTTGATTTTTGTATGTGTCCCATCGTAAGAAAGAAGCTCGCACAGATCATCGGCTCCTTCTACCATCATCAGGTTATGATGATCAAAAGGCCAATCGGGATAGTCCACGTACCAGCAACCATCATCTTCTTTGGTGAAGGAGATGGTGTACTCGTCTTTCTTGCCAAAATACTTCTTCGACATCATCGAAGCTGCTTTCATCAAATCTGTAATTGAATAGTCCATTAATTGTTTATTAAGTTAAACCTCACATTATATAATGCCAAAAACTCTGAAAAGGTAAACAACTATATGTTAGAATTCCAAGCGGAAGCCTTTTTCTTTCATTTCGTTATAGCTCTCAGGGTTGAACTTGTAGAGGAATGCCACCTTCTTATTGGGCATAGGTAGCGTTTCATCGAGCTGGGTCAGAATACCCAGTTTCAGCATCTTGTTGCAGAAGTTGCGCCTATCGAACTTCACGCTGAGGATGGCCTCATAGAGGTGCTGCAGCTGAGTCATCGTAAACTTCTCAGGCAACAGTTCGAAGCCGATGGGCTCAAAGTGAATCTGACGGCGCAGTTCATTGGTAGCCTCACGAAGAATCAGATCGTGGTCGAAAGCCAGCGAAGGGACTTTGTCGAGCGGGAACCACTGGGCTTTGGCTGCATCATCGCCAGCCTTTACTTCGCTGATACGCACCAAAGCAAAGTAAGCAATGGTGATGACTCGTTCACGGGGGTCACGGTCAACTCCTGAGAAGGCATGGAACTGATGGATATAGGCATCATTCAGGCCAGTCTCTTCAAACAGTTCGCGCTTCGCACCCTGCAGAGCTGTCTCATCCATTTTAAGGAATCCGCCAGGGAAGGCCCAACGTCCCTTAAACGGTTCTATCCCGCGCTCTATCAGCAGTACATTGAGTTTTGTTCCGTCGAATCCGAAAATCACGCAATCCGTGGTGACACACGGATGCGGATATTTGTAATGATACTTTAGTTCTTCCATTGTATTTACTATTTATTATTGATTACAAACATCATTGAACCGGTCAATCACATCAACCAACGGAGGTTCAAGTCTGTCAAGGCATTCGCTAAGAATCTCATCAGGTACTTCACAGACAGCTGCTGCAATACCACCGGCAATAGCCCCTTGGGTATCGGCATCACCCCCCAGAGATACGGCTTCCCTAATAGTCCTTTCGTACCCCTTAGGCGAAGAGATATTCTTCATTGCACAATAAATTGCCTCTGGAACCGAACCTTGACATGTTACGTCAAAATCGTAGTCCCGCTGTATGGTCTCCCAATTCTCGCTTATTTTTTCAAGGTCATAGAAGCAATGATTCTTCAAGAATGCCTTTCCTTTTTCAGAGTACTCCCCACTTCGTAACAAATATATCATGGCTGCAACTGCTTGTGCTCCTATGATTCCTTCAGGGTGACTGTGAGTAACTTCTGCTGAGATTTGAGCCAATTGAAGTGCTTCTTCAAACGATTTGGCATAATAACCACAGGGACTCACACGCATGGCAGAACCGTTTCCAAAAGAATTGTATGGCTCCGTCCATTTGTTTTCCAACCACCTTCTGAACATGCCACCATATCCGGCATGAGGATATTCCTCGCCATAACGATGCATGATTTTAACCAGTTCTTCATGTGAGTGTGTGGGATCCTCCACTAACCACTCTGCTACTGCACAGGTCATCACAGTGTCATCAGTAAATTTTGACCGTGGAGTGAACAACTTGAAATTCATGTCCTTTGTCTTGTGAAACTCATAGGCAGAACCAATGATGTCACCACAAACAGTTCCGATAATTCCTTTGTTTTGCATTCTGTTCTTTTTAGTAGTTTATAACCAGTTATCTATTCTCAGTATAACAGCTTAGGCTGCGTTTTGCAAGAGTTTTGCGCATCTTTAACTGTATTTTAACACAATTCTATGCGGCAACGGGCAGATCCTTAAAATCCTCCCCTTCTTTCATCATCTCCATCATTCTCCTCAATACCTTATTTTTCTTACTCTTCACACTATTACCATTCCTATATCCAACTCTCCTCGCAATCTCTTCCATTCTACATCCATCCACATAATAACTCTCCAAAATCATCCTATCTACTTTCTTCAACTTTTTCCAAACCATATCCAACCTTTCAAAGATCTCATTCTCACTTCCTTTCTCTTCCATCACATCAAATATCTCCTCAATTCCTCTTTCATCATCCTCTTTCATCTCATACCCTCTTTCCATTATCCTATCCAAACTCTCAATATCCTCATTCACCTTCCTCAAATAATGCATCCCGATATTCCTACAAATCCTAACCAGATAACCAACCAAACTCTTTTCTCTTAACTCAAACTCCTTATCCATCATCTTTTCCCATAACACCAAACAACCATCATCATAAACCTCTTCTAAATCTTCAAACCTTAAACTCTTAAACCTTCCCATCAATCTCATCAACACATTCTCTCTTTCACCATCCACCACCTTATTAAATATAAGGCTACTAACACCCAGAAGCCCTCTCTTTTCTTCCATCAGAGACAGCTTCTCAACATTTTCATTCTCAAAACCACTTACCTTAATTCTAACTACCATTCTTTAAATTTTTAATTATTGCGTAAATTTCACGCTGCAAAAGTACAACAAATATTTTATTCCTGCAAGCTTTTCTGCGTATTTTTTACGCAACTGATTACTTTTTTCCGATTTTTGGCAATTTATTATGCCTGATGGTGGGTAAAAATGAAGAAAAATGGAGATTAAAAGGATGAAAAGGAAATTTGAGTGTACAAGAGAAAATCCGCTTCACAGCCAATTGTCAAACCTTAACTGCAGTCTTATTCAAGAGATAACAGTCAAAGGATTCCTTTGTGACGAAGATTATGAATTGCTGACAAAAATGAGCGGAGAAACCGGTAATCTGAGAATACTAAATCTATATGAAGTTTGCGAGACAGATTGCCAATGTGAGAACAGTTACGGAAAGCCTGAACAAAGAAAGATCGAGGTTGCAGATAATGCTTTTGAGGATAGCATAAGGCTGGAAAAAATCATTCTGCCAGCAAAACTGGAAGCTATCGGAAGTCCGACTTTCGGTGGCTGCACTAATTTAGAAGGAGTTGATTTCCCGGAATCGCTTAACTCAATTGGCTCTGAAGCGTTCCTGGATTGTCCCAAATTAGGTGAAGTCTATATATCTAAAAATCTAAGTTTGGGCGAGGTTTACAGTCATGCATTTTCTGCGTCTGCGGACAGCTTTGTCTGCGATTGGGACCGATGGCCAGTAAATAAGGATGGAGAGCCAACCTACACAGGCGACGGGTTCGGATACTTTTCCTATAACGGAGTTTTGTTTTTCGGCTTCGTATGGGATGAATGTATCGAATTAGAAAAATACCCTTCAATGAATGATCGGAGCACATATCAGATACCTTATGGTACCCAAATAATAAAATATGGTGCATTTAGCAATTGTAAGTTTCTGCATAAGCTAATCTTTCCTGAAACGTGCGGAGTGATTACGGAAGGTTCAATTTGTGGCTGTCCTGAATTGGAAACTCTAGTGTTTAGGAGGCAAGGATTAGATGGTGAGAGAGTTCATCACATGGATTTGTATTGGGGAGACGTGATAACAAATTGCCCCAAACTCAAAGACATATATTTGTATGCTGAGAATCCTGAGAACATTGCCTTTGGTGTTTTTGAGAAATTGGATAATATGAGTGAGATAGTACTTCACGTTCCATGCTTCTGTGCCAAGAAGTACAGGGATTATGAAGAGGAATATTGTTCTATGTACGACTACAATGATAAGAAATATGTAAAGGTATGGCGCAAGTTCAAGAGCATCGAGGAGTTTGATCCTGTTGATTTCCTTGAAGATGGTATTTAATGTGTGATTTTTACGCAAGTGATTACTTATTTCTTGCTTTTGGCAATATACTATGCCCGTTATTGGGTAAAATATTAAAAATAATAGGTGATTTATGATGAAAATTAATGTTTATTCGGAGAAAAGTGGTAACTTTGCTTCAGATTCAAAAATGAAGCCCATGATTATCATTGAGTCCAAGAAAAAAACGCTTGAATCGCTGAAGGCTCAGTATCCTGATGCGATGATCATCGACGTGACGAGTCATGCCCAGGATGAGTTCGTCAAGTTTAGTCCCTTCTATCCCAATGGTGGTATTCCTGTTCCGTTTACCGATGACATTGCAGTTTCAGTAGAGGGGATCTGGCAGGGCCTTAAGGTTTTTGAGGATGCTGATGTGGATACATCCTTTTTCTCAAAACGAGACATGAAGAACCTGAAACGTACTGTCAGAAAGTATGGTCCCTGTCTCGGACATCGCAAGGGAGTGCATGGCGAAGAACTGTTAGGCTACATTGAAGCTCGCAAGCTTATTTATCTGCCCTGTTATAAGTGGATACTTGAAAACAAACTTCAGAAGTTGGTTGCAGCAGTACGTATCATTTCGAAAAACAAGCCCGTGGTATTGCTCGATTACAATACTAACCCAGATGTGAACAATCCGAAGAAGCCTCTCTCACATGCTTCATTGATTAAGGCATATATCGAAGGTAACTATCCTGAGTGACGTCAGGCTTCTTCTCCTATAAGATAGAAAAACCGATGATTGTTGTTTATGCAACATTCGTCGGTTTTTCTTATTTCACCAGAAATGCTTCAGGTCAGTTGCTTTGAAGTGGAAAACGGATAGTATCAAGTTATCCATTACTGCGTGGCCATATTTCCGAGCAAAGTCAGTGAGTTTTTATATAATTAATAATGATACCAATCTCTCTGTCCATAAAGGGAACAGGGACGATGTTGTAATTCGAGAAGTCTGGATGCAAGACAACCAGATTCAATCTGCTAATTTTGATGCCGTAGTTTTTCTCCAGCATATACCGATAGAGATTCTGCTGAAGACAGTAATGATAAAATGACGTATCAGGAAGATGCTCCAACCCATTGATGCCTTTAGACCATTGATTGGTCTCATTCGGATCAACCTTGTTGCTACGCTTCCAGTCGTATAGCTCGTATGTGCCATCAGGACGGGCGCAAATCAAATCGACAGTCCCTGCCATACGAGCCTCCTTGTCATAGATGCACCATTCTGTTCTGAATGGCTGATAGGTCGTGGCTTTGTCAAAAGCCTTGAAGAATGACCATTCTTTTGAAATATCAACTCGCTTGTTCAGTTGAAGGAATTTTCCGTTGTATTCCACATCGCACTTGTAGGTCTGTGGCTCTGTCTTGTCGTTCAAATAGTTCTCAATCTGTTTATGAAGGAATGTTCCTGCCTGACTTGCAATAGAGCCTCTGGCATCCCATTCTTCCCTGAGCTTGGCTGCTGCCACTAAGTCGCCACTGCACTTTCTGATGCTGACAACCTCCGCATTGAAAGGCTCAAAGAACATGGCTATCACAGAACTTACTGGTCTCATTTCTCCACCACCTATCACATTATATGTATGACTAACTTCCTCAAATGAGATAAGTTTATCCTGTGCAAACGTAATGTCAGAGCCATTGATGTTCCTGCGAACCATCTCCTTTTTTCCCGGTTCCGATACGACAGGCTTCTTAGAAGTCGTATTGGCACGACCAGTAATGAAGTATTTCTCAATGCAATCCATGAAGGGAGTCATTTGGGTAGGATAGCCCCAGGCATTACGATCAGTGTAGCTGATACATAAGCGCTTCTTTGCACGTGACAGTGCTACATAGAACTTACGGGCATCTTCCTTTCTGTCAATTTCAGCTTTGGCTACTTCTTCAGGTTCATATCTATATGGAGCTGCTAATATCTTATTGACCATGTAGTAAGGATATGTACCATCATTGGCTTCTAAGATAACCACATTATCAAATTCAAGTCCTTTGCCTTTATAGACCGTCATAATGAAGATACGGTCATGGATAAGGTCTTCAGAATTTACCAAGTCACCTTCGCTGATGCTGGCCGTCATATCGTTGATATGGTTGCATATTTCATCAAAGATGGTCTGTTCATGCTCGTAGTCCACCCATTCCGACTGGACAAATTGGAGAAATACATTGAACTTATTACCCAAATCTTGAATCAACTGCATAGACACCATTTCATCATAGATGGTCATCAATTCGTCAGCAATGGTTCTACCAATTGTCTGGACGGGCTGATAGAGGTGATCCTGCAGGTTCTCAATAAGAGGTAGCAATGGCATCATCTTGGCAATGACATTCTTCACCTTGATTTGTGAGACGAATGCCTGTTGCTGTGGAATGATGGATTGTGATTTCTGATAACAATAATCCACCAAGGCTTTTGTGGCTGCAATATCCTCATCGGCAAGATGTGAGTTCTTTCCTTCGAGTTTCAGTTCCTTCAATAAAAATACCAGCTTATACATGCGTAGGTTTGGTTCTACACATTTGATAAGATGCAAGGAGTCATATATGTCGTAAGTGACCTGCTCGTTCAATTCTCTCTCTACATTCTTCTGAAGAATCCTGTAGTCGTAGTTGACATTGTGGCCGAGAATAGGACAATTACCGATATAATCAATGAACATCTGCAATCCTTCGGCTCTGCTATAATGGGGATTATTGGCATATGCTTCCAGTAGAGGATTGTCGATGTCTCCGAGCTTTGCCGGTATCTCCTTATCAGTATTCAAGAAGACAACAAAGTCTGAGCCAGGAACTCTTTGCCCTTTGTTCACTTTGAAAGCCGCTATCTGCACAATATCATCTTCCAACACGTTGAGTCCTGTAGTTTCCGTATCAAAGAACACAAATTCCTTCGTTTCGTACTCTTCATTGAAACGAGCCACATACGACTTATCCGAAAACAGGTCAGAAGGTGTCATCATCAGGTTCTTCAGTTTGGCAAGGAAACCTCTGGCACTTGCACCAGTTCTTATGGCTCCAATACCATGAAGGAGTCTCGCCCATGCCAGATTGTTGAAATCGTTGGCATTGACACAGAAGAACGAAGAGATGGTCTTGTAAGATTTCGTTTTGAACATATCTGTACCTGAAATCTTAAAGTGAGTGATACCCTCGCTATTCAGTTTCTCGCTGATCCTGTCTGCTGCGTCGTTTGTTGGTACAAGGATGGCCACTCTTTCGTCATCGTAGCGAAGATAGTATTCTATCATTCGGGTGATACGTTCGTCCTCATCTTCTATTGAAGGATTGCCAGTGAGAATGAGGTCAAGCTTTTCATGCTCGATGTCACAAGTAGATTGCGGCAATAAAGACGGATCTACGTCAAGTTCCCTCTCTGCATAGGTATTGAATATGTCGAGGAGATACCTGGGTGAACGATAGTTCATGCCAAGTGTCATGATATGACCAGCACACCTTTGTTTCAGTAGTTGCAGTTGGCCGAGCTTTGCACCAAGAAAAGAGAATATGGCCTGTTGCTCATCACCAAGATACATAACCGTAAACTCCTGTGAGTTGTCAAGGAGTTCATCAATGATGGCTGTCTGCAGGGCATTCAAGTCCTGCACCTCATCCACTTGAATCCAGTGGTATCTCTTGTATTCATGCGCTGTGTCTTTGCGCAATCCTTCATAAGCCAGTATCAGGATATCGGAGAAGCTGATGATATTACGTTCTGCCTTGTACTGATGATAAAGCAGCGCATACTTTACCATCTGGTTCGTACTGTCAATCTTGTCAGGATCAAAATTCGCATTCTTTGCGACCTGATAATAACGGTCAAACTGTTCTGGCAGGAAGATGGCAGAAGAAGGATGGTTCAGTTTCCGCTGAGTGATGTATGCGTCGATGTTGTCTACAAGAGAGACTTTCATCTTGTCAGGACTGCCTTTCTTGTTAAGGAATAGGGTGGGATCAAAACTCAGCAAAATGTCGGCCAAGTCATCTTCATCGATAATGGATGAATTTTCTGGAACCAAAGCGTTATTGTATAGGAAGTTTGAGCAATATCTATGAACGTTCCCAACGAAGATATTACATGCTTCCTCACCAACTTTCTGTCTTACCCTGTCGCGCATACCTCTTGATGCACGGTTCGTAAAGGTCAGACACAACATGTCCTCAAAGCCTACGCCTTGCTGCTTTGCCCTTACAATACGCTCAGAAAGGATGTCAGTTTTTCCGCATCCTGGAGGGGCAAGTACAAGGTAGTAGTCGCGCCGAGACGGACTTCTGAAGGTGCAGCATAGTGCTATGACTGCGGTTCTTGCGTAAGGGGATGGCGTTTAGAAGCCGTTGAGTCGCGGGTACATCTTTTCACGAAACGTCGTCGGTC
>JAEEGG010009417.1_pt1 | contig 21865 bp, 1 predicted proteins | sample 9134161 | NCBI WGS metagenome assembly JAEEGG01 (sample SAMN16246543, study PRJNA631951) | gut metagenome | biome: gut microbiome; feature: rumen; material: CR-attached | host: Bos | place: Iran: Karaj | collected 2018-10
CTTTATTACGTCATTATCAAGATAATAACGTCCTGCACCTTCTGTTCCTAAATTCTGATAAGGCAAGACTCCCTTGCCTGCACCAAAGACATGGCCAGCGTCATCGGGACCACCTGTCGCTGTCATCTTCATATCGTCAGGACCAATTTCTGCATTACCTTGAATGGTGACTTTACTCTTTCCACCACTTATCAAGCTGTATGGTTCTCCTACTTCAACATTATATTGAGTTGCAAGCGCTTGCGTTGTAGCAATGTTATACCTGCCCACTGAAGCCGTCTCGCCACCTCCATAGACGCTACCGTCCACCTTGGCATTTCCCTGCACAGTGACTTCACTATTGCCACGAACCAAAGCAGAGTAGCCATGTGTGGTAACACCACTACCTGCACCATAGACGTTGCCTTTGATATTGGGGGTACTTGTCCCCGTTTCAAATCCGATTGTTACAGTCGAGTTCTTCTCCACTCGACCTATCTCACCGCCACCATAGACATTTCCTGTGCCCTCAACGAGTTTATTGTTATTATCGAGAGTTCCCACCGTGCCATTGCCTATTCTGACATTCGTGTTGCCGACCACCATGGCTTTGTCGCACTTGTATGTATTCTCATTGGCTTCACCTTCGCCACCTCCGTAAACATTACCAAGAATAGTGATACCTGAAGCACTTTGACCTGGAACTACACTTTTCCAGACCTTTGTATCATTTTCTGTCACTTCCTGAGCACCTATATTCACAAAGGTATTACAATAAACACTATTCGGATCATTTTCTTTAGTGTCGTCAGCCAGATAACCTACATTAGCCAATTTACCGCCACCATAGACATTTCCTGTGATGTTGGCACCAAGAACAGACATATAATAATCAGTATCGGCTTGGGCAGTAACTGATGTAGCTGGTGCTTCAGGTGCTACCACAGTATACACATAAGGTTCTTCAGTAGTTCCTTCTCCTGAGCGGGTATAATAGCCTGTCACATCAGTTTCTCCAACAGTGATGTATTTTAAGAACGCATAATCAATTGTACCGACATTCACAGTGGTACTACCAATTATATTTGCAGCATCACCACCGCCATAGACATTGCCTATCGTACCAATTCCATCATCAGATTTCTTCTTTACTTCATTAATATTAACCGTAGGATTGCCATACATCACAGCACCCGAACCATAACCACCACCATATACATTTCCAATGCTGGTAAACTTGGTCACATAGAGTTGAGGATCTTCGTATTGTTTTGTAGTAGCATCTGGAACAATCGTACCGTCAGCAACAGGGTTTGTATCATCAGCTGATGTCCTGGGCTTTAATGTACCATTATCATCATAATAGCCATAGACCGAGTAAGCCGCCTGATTGCCACCAAGATAAAGATTCTGAATATTGATAGCATCACAGTCCTCCTCTATAAAGACCTTGATAGGGCCTTGGATAGTGCCACTGGTATCATTTCCACCGAATACGTTTACAAAGTCACCACCTGTTATTACCAGATTCACACCGCCTTTGATATTGGCATCCTTGGCACCGCCATACACATTCTTCAATCCTGGAATACAGCCAATCACCAAGTCCGTTCCACCATCCTGGTCTGCATTCTTACCTGCACCATAGATATTCTTGACCTCCAAACTACATGCGACCTGAATATCTGTCGCTTTACCAGCCGAAGAACCGCCTCTGATATTACCCTTGGTATTTGATCCACCGTAAGCAGTATATACCTTACCGCCATATAGTTTTACCTGAGCCTTACCGTTACCATCATTGTCCGTAAAGCCTGTATAAACAGTCTTATCCTCTTCATTCTTATAAGTATAATAACCGACGTTAGCACCATCGTTGTTTTCACCAGCGCCGTAACCACCACCGAACACTTCGTTAATAAGGTATGCGCCCAAGATTTTCACCTGCGTCGCAGGTACAGCAGCACCATAGCCACCGCCATAGACTTCCTTAATACTTGTCTCAGCACATCCATCGATGATCACCTCGGCATAGTCTGTCACAGAAGACGGCTTATAGTCAGCCTTATTACCACCACCATAAACAGCCGCCAAATCGTAAGTCGCATTTTCACTCCATCGTTGGTCAAGAGTTGTCTTCTCGGGATCCTTTGTATTACCAGCCTTGACAGTTTTAAATACGTGAACCAGAACATGCCCCTTAGGTGTACCATTGATATTATTACTACCAAAGACACTGCCATCCACCTGACAAGTACCGTTATTTCTATTGAGCTCCACTGTCACATCACCATAAACGATGGCTTCAACAGCAGGAACTGCTGCCTGAGCTTCTACAGCCGGAACATAGCCCGGCTGACCTTCTGTACCCTGGGCAGGTTGTTCTGCCACAGCTTCCTTGGCCAATCTACCTAGACCGCCACCGTAGGCATCGTGCTTGATGAGACCGCCCTTCAGATTAACGGTTGTTGTGGGATGGACGGTCGTTGTTTCGTATTCTCCATTCTCCTTCTTTTTCCAGACTCCACCTTCTTTTACGCCAACTTCGTGGGTCGTGTTCGTATTGGCCAGTGCACCACCGCCATACACGTCCTTCTCAATCGTGCCGCCGTTGATGTTTACAACAACACTACCTTTGGTAAGGCCCAACTCACCGCCACCAAAAACGAAACCGTTGATGGTAGCATGTCCACCGATAGTCACTTCTGGATGAGTGACCAAAGCCAGAGTTTCAAGATAGGTCGAATATGCCTCCGCCGAACTTATCGTCTCTAGAACACTATTTCCATCATTGTCTAGCGTCATACGCTGGTTTGTTCCATCATAAGGAGTATCTACACCCCTACCCGCACCAAATACGTTTCCTTTTTCATCTGTTGCATTCTCAGGTCCAACAACAGCATAGCCCTGGACAGTTACTATACATCTTCCACCGTCTAATAATATATTCGGCATCTTCTCTGCATTAAGGCCATATCTGCCCACCGATGCAATCTCACCACCACCATAGATACTCGTTCCAACCTTGGCATTGCCCTCAATGGTAACTTCCGTGTTGCCACGCACCAGGGCTGAGTAGCCATGTGTAGCCAAGCCCTTTCCGGCACCAAACACACTACCTTTAATGTCTGGAGCACTTGGATCACCTTCTGCGACTCCGACTCCTTCACCAATCTTTACCTTCGAATTATTTTCCACGCGACCGACCTCACCACCACCATAAACATTACCATTTATCGTACCTGCACTGATGGTGACTTCGGTATTATAAGCCATCGCTTTCTCACACTGGAATGTGACACCCGAGCCTTTACCTGCTCCGAACACATTTCCTTTGATTGTAGCTGCAGCATTAGTCACAGAGACCAAACATTTGCCAGTGTCATTTGTTGTATCCTCGTCACTATAGTCTGACCATGTATAATTATTGATATCAGTCTTATCGATAGTACCCACATCGCCCAGTTCACCACCACCATAGACATTGTAGTTCGTTGTACCACCACTGATAGTGCTCCTGGTGTTGCCTTTCACCTTTCCGGCTTCAGCAAAATCCTCGAGGCCTTTTCCACCTCCAAAGATGTTGCCATACGTGGTAGTACCTTCTGTTCCGATAGTACCGCCAGAAACCTTTACGTCGGTATCGTCCTGTACAAAACCACTCTCACTACCACCATAGACATTACCCTTGACAGTACCTCCGCCAATGGTCACATCAGTTCCGGTAACCAAGGCCAAGGTTTGCAGGAACTCTAAATATTTGTTCTCTGTGGTAAAATATTCCCAGACATATTTTTTGAAAGTATTATCTGCTATTTGATCCTCAGTGTAGGCCTCATAATAATCCCAAGCTGTTCCTTTTCCTTCTGATGTATGCTTCGTCGAATTATAGTCCACCATACGTCTGGACCAGTTTGCTTTATCACCTGTGTGAACATAATGAGGCGTGACTCCCTTACCAGCACCAAACACGTGTCCTGGAGTTGGTGTCGCTCCGTCATCTGGTCCTATTTGGGCACTGCCTTGTACGACAACAGTACATTTTCCACCACTCATCGTTTGGTACGGCATTTCATCAGGCATATCTGTAGGTGCTGAAGGTGCTGAAGGAATAGGATTGCCCTCAGAATCAACATTATTAATACCTTTTACCCAATATCTACCCACAGTCGCTTGTTCACCGCCACCATAGACGTTTTGCAACACCTTGGCATTGCCCTGAATAGTTACAGTACTGTTACCACGTACCAAAGCGGCATAGCCATGTGTTTCCTTACCCTTACCGGCACCGAAAACGTTACCATTAATAATAGGTGTACCTTCTCCAGCTCCAATCGTCACTTGCGTATTCCATTCTACTCGGCCCACTTCACCGCCACCATAGACGTTACCATTCACTGTACCGTTACTAATGGTAACTTTCGTTCCTTTATTTTTATTTTCTTCTGTTGTGAGATCTACGCCTGCGCCAGCATTATTAACACCCACCATGGCCTTCGAACACGAGAATTCGTCGGCCTCACCCTTACCGCCTCCAAAGACGTTACCTTCCACAGTGCCGTTGCTGATGTTTACCACCGTATTGGTTTGAACATCAGCTTCATTACCGCCACCATAGACGGAGCCATGTACAGTGACTTGTGCCAAAGCATTATTACTTGTCAGCAACATGATTGTCGCTGCAAGCAAGCCCCGAAGAGTTTTCACGAATATATGGTTTCTATCTTGTGTCATATCTTCCTCCTTATTATTGCTCAACATTTACCGTTGCAGTACCACTTACTAAACCTCGATTTCCACCACCGAACACATTGCCCTGCACCTGGGCATTGCCCTGCAACTTGACAGTGGTAGAGGCATTGGCTGGGTTGGTCGTATTGATTACGGCACTCGAATCTCCACCGCCAAATACATCGTGACCTATGTTGCTATTTCCATTAATTGTAAGGGTAACATCGCCAGTGACAGCACCTAAACCCGTAAGGTTTTCTGTGGTATATAGAATATTTTTTCCCGTATCAATCTGCTTACTACTGAATTCTGCTTCAGTCACCTGTTCCCAAGTGTATTCAGCATCTGTTTCAGGGAGCTCTGCTTCCAAATAGGCACCAAGGTTCTCGTCATAATGCGGCTGGGTTTTGAACACGTTTTTCATTACCTTAACAGTAGGTAATGTCGCTGAGTAACCACCACCAAACACATTACCTTCCACGGTACAGTTGGTGAGAATTGACTTGACCGGACCATCAACCATACCAAGGCTACCACCGCCATAAAAGTTGCCGACACATTGACTGAAGAGATCAAGACTTCCAAGTGCGCTATTGGTAATGATGCAATCGGTAAGTTTTGAGGTAACATCACGAGTAGTTGCCAATGAGAAACTTACGTAGTCAACGAACAAACGGGCTACGTTGTTGGTATTGCCAGACATTGGGATGAATTGATAGTCTATACGTGTTTCAACACCACCATAGTTAGCGTCATATTTATTAGTATATTCTGTGGAAACCCAATTATCCCACTTTATGTTTGTTACATTATTTTGGTTGCTTGGATACCTACGGTTATAAGAATTTCCGCCATATCCAGCACCAAAGAACGTGCGGAAAGTGCAGTTGGTAGCATTGGTAACCACCTTTTTTCCGTTGTTCATGTTACCGAACTTAGGTCCGCCACAGAACTGGTCCACACGACTGTTTGAGATAACAGTCATGATGTTGCCTTCAGAGATATGAGCTGCATTAATACCACCAGCATAGAATTCATTGATGTCTGCATTGTCTATCTGCCAAGTTATATTACCATTCTCATGAGTAGAAAGATTGCCGATACCCTGCATACCTGTGCCAGCAACCTTGTTGAAGCGACCGCCATTGATATAACACTCAGCATTGTCATTATAATTATTATTGGGGGTATTATACAGACCTGTCAAATAAAACTCGTTATAGTCACCACCTGTTACAGAGATTGGTGGATGTTTACTGACAAACTGGTCTGGATTAGGATTTTTATTAGTCTTTAAATTTTTATCCTGATGCACTCCAATATGAAACTCCTTGAACCACACATTGCCTCCTACATGGTAGTAAGTAACCGATTCAGCTTCTTTATGGTTTTCTTCTGCTCCTCCAACAGTCACCCACTGTTCAATCACACCGCCTTGCAAGATTATTGGGCTGTCTGCTCTTTTTGATTCAGAACTACTACTATTAACGTAATCATACTCGAACTGTGTGACACGGAAAAGACCAGTATTTGTACACTCAAACCAACCATAAGGTTGCATGATACCAAAGTTGTAAGTACCAGTACCACCATTGGACTTTTGAGCCATACCAAGACCGATGACATTCAAGAAATCAATCCTTACTGGATGCACTCTTTTGCGGCTATCAAACCGGAGAATATATGAATAGTCTGGTTCATTGTCTTTATCCAAATCAATGGACATAATGGTATATGGCTTTAATTTGGTCTCATTAGAAAGACTCAGGCTATGGACATTTCCAACCAACACAATGGCGTTGTCATAAACAGAACCTGATGGATTTAATGCTGTAACAGCATTTCCCATGGTCGTATAAACTTTTTGGCTACTGCCGTTGATATCGTATGCGGTGCCATTCGTATAGCGTTGTCCACCACCAACGGTTGTAACATTAGCTGCAGTCGACATACCTTGATTGTACACCACATCCGGAAATTGGTCTGATACATATACACACTTACCCCAGTAAGGCTCAATTGTGATGGATGTCACACCTTCTGGCACATCGAAATAAGCACCTTGGTTAAATACACGTTTGTTGGTTTCGCTGTAAATGTCTTTGGCTGTGCATTTTCGGTCTGCAAAGTTGTAAGGAGTAGAAAGCGTGATATCTCCATCCGAAACAGTCGCCGTTGCGTCAGAGCCAGTAGTAAAGCTACCTGCAGATTTACTCATACTAACAATCTTCCAGCCCGTCACAACCTTATTATCTGTATAGTTCTTTGTACCCACATCATTATAATAAGGCAACTGTACCTTATAATAGTTGAAATTAAAGTGTGCAGGATCCTTGTCTGTGATATTTGGATATACCTCTGGAGTAGTAATACTTGCATTAGCCTGACCTGATCCCTTTTGAATTTTTATAGTGAAGGTTCCAAACTTACGGCCCTGATTATATTGTGTTTTCTTTGTAGCATCATTGCCAGAGAATTCTTCTGCATGATCAGCATCAAGATTAACCACCGAAGGATATTTGGCAAAGGGTTTAAGGATGGGATATGGAGTAGCAGTTCCTATTTGTGATGGTTCCATTACCCATTTCTGCATTTCGTCTTTATTGTCACGACTACCCGTGGCCCACCATGCTGCCAAGGCACGGTTACTGTTAAGCAAAGGACGGAAGAACTCGAAGCGCTGCAGAAAACGCGTCTCAGCAGCAAGAGCACAGTTATATGTGTTAATCATCTGCTTCTGAACGTAGGAAGCTTCAGCCCAAAAATAATTGAAATTGCTCACACCATTCTGATCACTTCTATTGGTGATAATCTTACCGTTGTAAATAGGAGCACGGTTCGTAGTATGATCTGTATCAATGTCTCCATAAAACATACAATTCATTACCATCGTAGCTTGATTGACCGAGGTACTTTGTACATTGTTATACCCCACAATACCGCCGACATATTTGCCACCTGTTATTTTGGCATAGCTGAAACAGTTGATGACACGAGATGCGCCGTCGAGAAGCCCTACAATACCACCTACGTTACCGTTATTGCCACCGCTAATGGTGCTACTACATGAGGTAATCTCGGTATAACCATCATCGTTTTTAATTACTGTACTACCCGTAGCCAACACGCCGCAATTGTAAATACGAGTAGCACCTAGGGCATTGGCTGCAATGGCTCCGGCATTTCCATTTGTACTAATTGTAGCTTTGCTGATTATTACATTCTTAATAGTGGCATCCTGTACATAGTCAAACAGTGGGGAGTTGAGTTCGAATTTAACAAGATTACCATCAATCGTTCCTCTGAAGGGATTGGTACTCGTTCCTATCTCAATATCACCTTCTTTTGGGGTTCCGGTAGCACTAAATCCTGAAGATAATATGTAACTGCCTGTTGCACTTGTGATGTCTGCCAAAGAACTGATAGTGGTTGCACCGCGTAAATCAACAACAAATTTAACTACATTAGACTTATATGTCGTCGGATCAACAGTATTATAAGCGATGGCTTTAAACACATTACGGGCATTAGCCGTTAATGATAATGCAGTCGTATAGTCTGTTCCAGCACCGCCAGGAACAGGATCTGCCGGGTCGTTTCCATTATCACTGAAAGTGTATCTGAAGGTCACGCCCGAAGCCTGACTGTTAGTAATGGTAACATTATTACCAGAGCGCGTAACAATTGGATTCAGAAGATTAACCTTTATCGAACTGCTTGTGGCAACTTCTGATGTCCAATCCGTACCAGAAATATCATCATGATAGACACAGATGGCCTTGACAGTATATGAAGGACCATATTTGAGAGTAATAGGATTACTATAAGAAGTTGACGAAGAAGTTGGTTCTGTACCATCTGTCGTATAATGAATAGTACCTGCTCCAAAAGTATTAGTTATCGTTACCTTAATGTCAGATACGGTGAAGGTGGGCTTTGAAGGAACTGTTGCCAGTTTCCACTCCGAACTGCCGGTATCATCGTAAAGGCCTATGGTGTTAGTACCATCATTGCCGCCTCTTGTATTAAGGTAGATATGACCATCAATACTGGTTGCATTAGTAGCAGCTTTCGGCCTGATGAGGATAATCTGTTGCATGATGTCCGACTCGTCTCCACTTTTGCGGGTAATCTCGAACAGGGCGTTTTCCCCAGGACTTTCCGTCTCAACAAGCGACACCGTTTCTGTGTCGGGCATGGATCCATTAACCAAATCCTTCGCCACTAGATATTTCCCGTCCTTATAATGGATGATGTGATAGTAATCGCCTACCCTCTCAATTTTCCAGATAGCATTCTGATCAGTTTTCTTGACTGTTTTAACGAGTGCACTTTCTCCGCCTACAGGATACATGTAATAAGTTCCATCGGCATTATTCTGAAAATAATAGATGCCGGAATAACCTGAATTCGTCAAGTCAATAGTCTTAGTTGCTTCGGTAGAGCTGATAGTTTTATTTGAGTTTGAAGCAATAGCTTTAATCGTATAATTATAACCATAATCCAGATAGAACGTTCCCGAAGTAGTGAAATGAGTCTCTGTGTCAGTTGTCGGAGTTGTTCCATCTGTGGTGTAATAAATCTCATCACCGTAATCACTTGCTGTGATAGTCACAGAATTGCCTGTATATGTGATGGTTGGAGCGGATATGGAATTGCGGTTATCCACCACTTCTTCTGCCACCTCGGAATTGAGGAATCCTGTCTTTGCGGCAATGGCCTTGATCGTGAACTTCTGGTCTCCATCCAAAGAGAAAGGTGCATTATATGTCGATGATCCCTGTGTAGGTGTTGTACCATCTGTGGTATAATAAATGGTTGCATCTTGATCACTACAAGACAATGTAACAGTGCTCCCCGTTTTGGAGATAGATGGCGAAGAAGCTAACTTTGTGACGATCAATGGAACCACATCAGAATTGATGTATCCATCCTTCACAGTCATTGCCTTAATGGTAGTCGCTCCCGTTAGGGAAATGGCCTCGCTATATTCAGTCGAGCTGGGAATCGGATCGTTGCCATCAGTAGTATAAACACTTGTTGCTCCTTCCACCACACTGTTTGTTGTGATAGTTACCTTCTGAGTAGCGTCGACAAAAGTTACAGAAGGGCTAACCAGTTTCTCAATAGACAGTGTAGCCACTTCTGAATTATCCAGGATACCATTAACTGCTATTGCTTTAATCGTAGCGGTCTCAGATATAGTTGGTTTATTATCGGAATTATACTCCTTGGTAGGATTATCTCCCCCAACATTTCCCAAGTCAGGCGACGAGCCATTAGTCGTATAGTATATTGTAGCTCCCCCTGTTTGACTGGTTATAGTCACCTCACTTGTAGAGGAATCAAAGCTAATAACAGGAGTAGAACACTTAGCTTCTTCAAGATAGAAAGGTGCATTAGCATCCTGTTTACTATTTTCATCATAATACAGACCAATAATACCTTTTGTCCATTTATACTGTTCATTTGTTTTTCCTGGGCCATCTCCTTTTCCTTCTTGACCTGTTAAAGCATTGGCGTTGCCACCATTAACTACCAAATATTTACGCTGACCATCCTCCGTCTCAGTGTTTTTTGGTGTGATGATAACAGACTTTTCATTAGCCAAGGAATTAGCATTGGCAGAAGAAGCAAGTGTAATGGAAAATAATGCATTCGTGGTCGGATCGTCCGTATCCTCTACATGTTCCTCTAGATGGACTCGCATACGGTTTTTACCATTATTTGAAGTACCGCTTATTTTATCGTTTAACATTAGGTATTTATATCTGTTACCTTCTATATGCTGTTTGAAGTAGTAGTAGTTTAAAGTTGGATGCTTCTCAATTATCCAAATAACCTTGTTGTCATTGACTCCATCCCTCCATTTATATGTGGTAAGGAATGGGTTGGGATAGGTCGTGCCATCAGCATCGTAGTCGTTTGTCGCTTTGTAGTAGCACCAACCATCCGTAGGACAAAGATAGTAGTTTTTATCAGGCGTGGTTGCATTGTAGGTGGACTTATTACTGACAATAGCGTCACTAGCAATATAATACCTTCCCGAATAGTCCGTCTGTCCCCACGCAGTAGTAATTCCTAACACAAACATTAGGAGCAGGGATAGGGCGAGCCTAAGGGCTGTTTTGTTCCTGGGCTGGGAATATTTGGTTCCCAGTGTGGGAATATTTTTTCCCCAGTGTGGGAACAATTTTTGCATGTCTTTCTGTTGTATCGTTCTATTATTGTTCATATCGGTATTTTAATTTACAATCACTTTCTTTACATATTGTCCGTCGTCGGAGGTGACGATATAGACGCCTTTCGTGTTGACGCGCTCCTCTACCGTCTCACCTGCTGGTACAGGGAAGGCGCAAACCTTCACACCAGCTGTGGTGTAAACAGAGACATCAACGGTATAGCTGAGCGACGACTCAACGACGATCTTACCCTTCTTGCCATAGATATTCAACGTACCGTCGAAGTGATCTATCCTATCTTCTGGCCTGAACTCGGTGTCTTTGATATCAAACTCAATCTGCTCCGCATCCTTGATGCTCTTGGTGTCACCACGAGTACCGGCAACAACCTTGAGCATGTATGGACGGAAAGCACCAATAGTGGCATCCGCAACATTCTTCACGTAGCTGTCTCCCTTGTCGTTCATCACGTAGCTCTCGCCTGCGGTGGTAAACTTCTTGTTTGCATAATTAGGTACGTATGCGTAACCTTCCTTCACCGTCCTACCAGTGCTGAGTTCGGTGTCGCTGACCTTAATCGCCTCTCCTGTAGCAGAAACGAAGGTGATGGTCTGCTTGTCGAGATTGGCAGGAGCTGGTGAAGCCGTGTTCTGAGCTGTCCACAGTCCACTCAGGTCGAACTCGTAATACGACTTGCCCGGGAATCCGATCAGATAAGCATTGCCGGCCTGCTCCAACGGATAGTTGGTATAGGTATGGCTCTCGTTATAATACTGCTTATAATCATCGCCGTTCCTATCGTCACCATAATCATTACCGTTAGGATTCTTGGAATAATAGTAATCCCAAAGGAAATGGTTGTTATAGGTCTTATTATCCGTACCATTAGCAGCCAGCAGATTGAAGTCGGCAGTTAAAACGCCCGACACTGGGTTATTATTCTGATCCTTCTTCTCCTGCAGATTGCCGTCGTAGTGGCGGAGCCAGTACTCATGCCCCTTGGTATTGCCTGCATAGAAGTGAGTGATCTCACCCTTCTGCTGGGTAGCAACAAATATAACCTTGAACGGCAGACTGATATCCTCCCAGCCCTTGGTAACACCCGACTCTATTGTGACGAAGTTATCCGGTGTGCGCTGATACCACATACGCTGACCAGAACCCATGGTGTATTGGATCGGACAATTGAAGTCCTGCTTGTCCACAAGCAGATGATCTGAAGTAGTCGTGAGGTTACTCCTTACGAGGTGACCAAATACAGGCGTAGTTACAATAGCCACATTGCCATAGGCATCGCCTTGAGCATAACTGCTATATGCAGGCTCAGCGAAGTAGTTGCTCAGCACATTGTAGGTAGCCTGGTTTGCATAACCGCTATTAGCCGTTGCTGCAGGTGCATAAACCAACAGGTTGCGGGTCTCATCCACATTATTGATGCTGTACAGTCCACCATCGTCGAGCAGCGGAGCATAGAAGAAGTCACCATTGAGACCTAACTTATACTCTGTATTTTTATGTCCTGCGAAGTCGATGGCTGTCATGCCAGGATAAGCTTCCTTCACTGGGGTGCCTGCCTCTGGATTAGAGCTTGAGGCCAGGATGGCAACAGGATTGAAGTGGGCCACACCCATTGTCGCAGAACCATAGTAGGCCGGTGCACGATAGACGCGGTTACTAGCCTCACCAGCCATGATGCTTCCAGCACTCTTCTTGATAGCAGAAGGCTGACTCTGGTGTGCACTGCCATAGTCAAACGTCAGCGACTGTCCGAAGAACAGATAGTCATCAGGCCAGATAGGTGCAAACTTTGTCACCTCATTGTTATTTGCATCAGTCTCGGTAAAGGCCCGCTTATCCTCAGACGTCGGGATGCTGCCCTCTGCATAGCGGAAGTCACCGTCTTTATAGCGATCCTCAACATAACCAGATGAGCAAAGTGGAGCCGTTGTGGTGTCATAGGCACCATAGTACTTCGTCTGACGCTCTAACGCTGTGCCAGCTGAATTCATGTGGAAGCAATAATACGGATTACTTCCCGAGGTTACCTTCTGGTCGCAATAGCGCTTGTAGAGGTAGAAGCCGTTCAGGTCGTAAGCCACCTCACCATTGTAGAATGCCTTCGCATCCTTACGGGTTGGTTTACCGTAATTTGACTCAGGATGGTTATCGTACTTGTTGGTGGCATCGGCTTCCTCCTGATAGTAGCTGTTCACAATGCGATAAGGTCTGTCATTTGTCAATTCTGTAGGAATGCCAAATACAGGCTTCGAAGTCTTTGCCGCTGTCGAAGAGGTGCTGATCCAACAGTTCTCCACATATCCCCCACCCGTCTCGGCGATACCAGCACCAGTGAATGAGCCTGTGACTCCAAGGTTATAGACATTACCGCAGAGGTGATTGAAGAGTGAATTGTCAAGTCCGCTGATGGTATGACCATCGCCATGGAAGTTACCAGAGAAGCATTCACCTTCATTATTAGCTATCGGCGTCCACTCATCAGCGGCTTCGGTGTCAGGATGACTGAGGTCGCTCCGCAGGAAGAACTCCAGGTACTGTCCGCACTTCATCGGTTTTGCCGAATGATTCTCAAATGGCACATGACCTGCCAAGCTACCTGTGTTGACAGGTATGGGATTACCCTGAGCATCATAGGTCTTCGTGATATAGCTCAGGTCGATGAGGTTCTTGAACAGGTCAAGACCGTTCTCGCCACTGGCACTATAATCATTGATATAGATCTTAGGCTGGCGATCCACATCCTTATGATCGATATAGTAGTGGTGCTCCTTATCGTCCATCACCTTCTTCAGATCATGGTAGTTAGCCACGTTCAGCTTCACCGAATTCGAATAGGTCCTGCCAAGACTGGTCTGTGCATAGTAGGCAATCCAATAGTTGTTCTGATACCAATAGAGCGGTGTCTCGTTGTTAAAGAACGGTGTACCGTTATAGTGCGTGGCGGCATCGTCATCGTTGGAGAAGATTTCCCATCCTGACTCTGTCACACGGAAAGCACCCTGAGTTACCGATGGGATATTCATTCCAAGCGTGGTACCAGGCAGCACAAGGTCGGGCTTGTTGATTTCACCAATCTGAGGCACACCACTCTTGAAGTTGATGTGGATGTTCATGATGTGGCGCTCACTCACTGGTGTCACATTGAGGCCAGTCTCATCGCTCTCATCGTATTCATAGAGATAGACGACGGTGATGATCTTCTCTGCAGACAGATCGTTGATATCCGACTCATTAGAGACATAGAGGGTGCTGACCTCCGTAGGCGATGTGCCATGTACCACAAAGCCCTTCTGGTAGTTACACAGAGCATCGTAAGTGGATTCATTGATGACTACACCCTGGGGAACATCTGCATTATTATACGTCGTACTTGAGACGGATGAACTGTTCTTGGTAACTGCTGTGGTAGTGACAGCTACACCCTCACCCTTTTCATTGATGGTATAGTTGTTACGACAATAGTAATAGGTCTTGGGTTCATAAACCTGTTTATCATCTACCTGCGTCGGGGTATTCGTCTGATCACTTGTGAATGTAAACTTATCAATGTTTGCCTGTTTTATATTGCCCAAATTATTGTAAGTTTCCGTATCTATCTGCTGACCGACGGTATATGGAACTTCACCATCCATGAACGGAGTCTTCACCATATAGTAATCACCAGGAGCTGTAATAATGATGGGTGAGTAGTGACGTTTCTCGTTAGGGATAGCCTCGTAGGCTTCGCGTGACAGCCAATCTGCCTGACTGGTGCTCTTATTAATCGTATGCGGATGATTCTCCTGATCATAATAAGTTATCCGCGTAACTTCCTGAGAATTTTCACCAACATAGCCCACGAACTCTGCCTGATAATCGATAGGCTGCGCACTTGAGTACACCTTAATAGGATTCGAACCGTCATACTGTGTCTTGCTGCCATATTCTCCACTGAAGTTAGGATCAATGAGCAGGTCAAGGGCATCGTAATTGAAGTCGAAGTTGGCACGCTCTTCTGCCGGCATACTGCACCATGTGTCAAGGGCACGATAAGCTCTTCCTGGTATAAAGTAGATACCACCATATTTACCAGCCTGCGTACAATAGTAAGCATCATCCAGATAGCTGTTCAAGAAGGTTGTAGCTTTAGCATCGGCTGTGCCATTTCCATCATCTTCATATTTATTCTTTGCAATGATCTTGGTCTTCAATTCTGCGATATCTGCCGAAGAGAGCACCTTACCAGCCCAGACATAGTCGGTGGATGAGAACTCCAAGAGACTGGTACATACCTTTGCCACTTCTGCTGCATTGGCACTGGTTATCGCAGTCCACTGAGCTGGAGTGTACTTCGACTTGTAAATAGGCGTTCCTACGGTTAGCTTCTGAACCTCCTCACCACTTTCATTCTTCACAGAGTATTCCTTAGTCACGACATAGGCCTGTTCCACTGTTGCCTGAGCAGGAGGATTCGTACCCAGATTATTGACTCTATGACTTGGATCGTCGTTATATATTTCCTTCTTATAATTTGTAACCACACTGCCATAGATAATACTTCCAAGCGTGTAATCCTGCTGGCCGAATACAGTACTATTAACACCAGATTTCAGTGTATAGGTCGGTCCTTCGGTGTAATCGTTCTTTCCAGAAGCCAACTCATTGTACTCTTTGGTGTTCAGTGCATTAGCCTGTCCGGGACTTGCAGTCTTGGTGTAGTAGTTGTTCCACACCATGGGGTTATTCACGTCGTAAGTCAGAACATATCCCGTATTGTGACTCAGGTTATTGGAAGAGCGGAAGAAGTAGTCAAATTTACCATTAGTTTTCTCTTCATCGCCTTCCATATACTTGATAGTCGGATGAGAGTCATTTAATGATTTGTATTCCGACTCCAACATCACCCTACCCTTCTTATACTCGGTATCGCCAATCTTACAGTCCTCAGCAACTATATAGGTCTTATCCACAAACTTAGCCTTGTCGCCTTCGCTCAGCAGACTATAATCCCAATTGCTGATGGCCTGGTTCAGCTTGTAGGAGACGTTGTTAACCACGAAAACAGAATCGGCATTCTCAGAACCCAACTTGTTACCACCCTTATCATAATAAGCATAGTAGTTGGGTTGCACATCGCGCAGCGTCATTCTACCGTTGGATGCTGCTGTGATGGTAAGTGGAATCTCCTGCTTCTCTGCCGTGGCGTTGGCAGATCCTGTGAATGCTGAGATATACTGCTCATACACATAGATGCTACCTCGGATAAACCAATAATGGGCAGGCGATTGTACATAGCCATCTTTATAGATACCACTATTGGGATAACATTCGTCCACAATCTGCTTGGTGTTATGCACAAAGTTACCCGACGTCTCGATAGGTTCGAGTACTGACTCAGTCTCAGTATATTTATACTGGCGATAGGTGCGGGCATTCTCGTTATAGCTGAGGAGTGAAACTTTACTCATAGTTTCAAGTTCAGTTCGGCTTCCATGCTCGTTCTTGGCATAGACATAGCCGCCACCCATACCTGGCATCACGTTGATCAGGTCGAGTTCGATGATTCCTGTGATATATCCCCACTTGTCCACACCGACACTCTCTGTTTCCTCTTTCTTCAGTTCCAGATATACACCCGATGCCAGAGCCACCTTATTATGGCTAATACCGTTATTGCGATATTTGCTTTGTGGATGGTCAGATTTCCATTTATAATAAGATGTGGTTTCGTCAGCTTGAATCGATGTATTATCAGTATTAGTCTTACGCACATCAGCAAACCTCACATCGCTGGTCAAGTTACCCAGGAACTTCACGGAGTTATAGATACCAAAATAGTTACCATGCTCATAATCCTCTGAAGTTGATGCATCATTAGCTTGTGACTGACGTTTATTCAGAGACACCTCATCCACACGGTTGATGGTGTAACTGTTATAATCCACACCTCCGTTTACCTGAGGTGCACGGTCAACGGCACCCTTCATCACCATTCGACTACCGAACACACCGCAGAAGTCGGCACGTTGGATGGTGTTCATCGGGCGACCTGCGTAGATACTGGTCACACCTAACAGTGTCCAGTTAGCTTTCTCACCAGTCTTATTGGCGGCAATCTCAGAATCTGTACCATCCATCAGACTGTATTCACCCTCCTCTATCTGCTCATCTTTTTGATAATACTTTGATCCTGATGTCCAGAAGCTATTTTCTTTCGGAGATCCAGGACTGGACGGATCTGAGGGTTTATCGCCAAATTCATTAAATGTGTCAGGAGTGATTTTCTGTCCTTTTCTATAAGATATTTCATGGGTTCCCTCGCTATCTGTGTACTTATAGGTATGTAGCTGCTTACTCTCATAATAAGTATAGGTATGAGGACTATTTGCTCCATACTTCAGTTTGTAATAGGCTTGCTGTCTCGCTGTTAAAGCCTTATACTCATCGATAGTCATGGTCTTTTTCAGGCTATAATAGTCAGTACCATAGTTATCGATGTGTAATTCGCGGAAGCCATCTACCAGTGTCAGGTTACCGTCGCCGTAAAGGCCTCCCATCTCCTCTGTTCCTAGAGAGATGAGGTCGAAGTTATAGACATCGCGCAATGAGGCGGCAGCATTACCATGAACAGTCACGGTGTTGGCAAAGATTTTATCACTACCCTCCGTGATGTTTCCACCGGCAAAGAGTGCGTTATGGATCACAATACCTCGGGTATCAAGCTTATTCCATATGGCTAAAGCATCTGCATGAGCCCTGCTCTTCAACGTATTCAGTTTCTCTACTGGCACATAATCACCTTTGGCATAGGCAGTACCTCCAATAGTAACACCACCATCAGCAATAACCTTACACTGAGGTTCCACAGCGATCTTACAGTCTTCCGACAGCTTTGAGTTGGCGCCGTAATAATAGCCATCTTCATTATCCTTCGTACCTGTGGCACTATACACGAATCCCTCGTTACCACCTCCGAAGACATTGCCATAGCCCTTCAACACATTGGTCTCTGTGCCGACCTCACCGCCATAGATATGCACATCGGTGCTACCGAAGACATAACCCTTCGAACTCTTATCCATAGTCAGTTTCTCGGCGTCGGTCATATAACCTTCGCCACCCCAGTTGTCATAACCTCGGCCTCCACCAAAGACGTCGCGCATCACATGACCATCCCACAGTTCAACATGAGTTCCACCGCCTTTGTAGATAGCTGCGCCATTCTTAACTAAGGTAGAATATTTGGCGATACTATCCGTATGTACGGTACCACGCCCGATAGGACCGATCTCACCTCCACCATACAGGCTGCCACGAACGATACCGCCCATCATGATGACATGTGAACGGTCCACATAACTGTTTGCCACATAACCGCCACCAAAGATATTTCCACCCTGATCCAGCAGATTGTCGCCAGCAACAACATCATCCAGCTCCGGCACATAACGTTCGTCGAAGTCCTCTGTCTGATTGTCGTCATCACCTGATGAATTATAGCGATAGCCAATGTAACCCTTATTCATCTTGACATAGGCATCGCCATAGATGGCTCCACCCTCACCACCGCCATAGACATTACGGGTGACAGAAGGAATACCGTTGGTTTGAGTGGTACCTGCAAGGTCACCAACCACCACATGTACTTCTCCGTCTATATCGGAAGCGTTTTTAGCCACATTACCTATCGCACCACTATGATAGCCCACGCTACCGCGCCAACCACCACCATAGACATTACGCACCGTACCACCTTTGATATAGGCATTAGCGCTGGCTTTGTAGTTCAAGGCTCCAAAGAGATTATAGACGGATCCCGACGTACCGGCTGCATAAATATCCTTTCCGACTGTACCACCAAGCAGGGCGATGTAAGTCGTACCATAGACATCACCGCTTCCTTCGAAGACATCATTTGCATTACCAAGTCCACCACCGTAAGCATAGTTTCCTACGTATGCACCTTCCTGAATAAGGACGTTGGTATTGTATTTCTTATATATTTTTGTTTTCTGTTCCTCAGTGAGTTCGCGATCATCTATCTCGGCTGTCCTTACCAACGAGTTAGTCAAATTGGTATATTGATTAGCAGCATAGCCTGTTGACAACGTCTGAGCATCATAACCAGAACCTAAAGACCAGGCGGCTTTCCAGTCGGCATCAGAGAGGGCATTAGGATTTAAAGCAATATATTTCTGCGCGCTCTCCGCACTCATCACACCGCCGGCCTGTCCACCGCCATAAACCTCCCAGACATTGGCACCGGCATTCAAGTTGACCTCGGTGTACTCATTCCAAGTCAGAGAACCACAGCCTGCACCATAGACGGTAGCAGTGGTCATGCCGTAAGTAGGATGTTTCTGTCTGACACGGGCAGAAATATTGATTTTGCCATATAGGGTACGACGTGCATAGTTGTTTCCTCCGTAGATGGCACCCTTCATCAGTTTGTTAGTGCCAGTTGGGTCACTGATCAGATAGGCGTCTTCACTCTTGGTCAGATAGTTCACGTTGGCCTCATATACATCACAAGGTTTATAGGCACCACTACCGTATGCACCGCCAAAGATACTACCGATCTTGATGGTAGAGCCAAGTGGTACATTCACAACAGTGCGACGGGTGACACCCTCTTCGTAACTACCACCATAGGCTGCACCTATCTTTCCGCGCATCAGATCGATGATAGCAGAGGCTTCGTTGAGATCAAAGGGGGTTTCACCTTTCACGAATGTATCAGCTGCAGGATAGCGCATACCCAGACCGTTAAAGGCACCTGCACCGAACACCTCGGTGTTGGCGAATTTCTCCACATTGTCGGGAATGTCGATCAGCACGTAGCTGTGGTCCTGTCCCTTGTCGCCATCACGGTCTCCTGAGCATCCCTCTCCGGCACCGAAGATCTTATCCACCGCATTGTTGGCATTCGTGTTCGGTCTGAAATTAACGAAGGCATTATGCAGATAAGGTTTTTGGGCAACACGATTCACATAGGCAGGATCAGTGTACTTATAATCACCGAAGCAACCACCAAGGATGTTTCTCACCCTACCCTGTGTGTACTCCATATAGGTCGTAGCTTTCTGAACTTGTGCCTGATAGGCAGGGTCCACCATGCTGCTGACAGCATCACGGATACGACCACTGAAGTCTGCATCTCCCAGAATTTTGCCACCCAGGTCATTTCCACCATAGACATGATCTCGGATCCATGGGAAGCCGCCACCATCCTCGTAGGTACCGTCAGCTTTCTTCTTACGTCCTATATAGGTCTCCGTATGTCCGAGGATATCGGCATTACAACTACCTGCAAAGGAGTTGAAGATACGCCCATTACCAAGGTTGATATGGGTATCGCCGGCTATCACACCTTCGAATGCACCACCATAGATGAACTCACACTCAGCCATATCGGGGCTGTCGCCTGCTGCGCCTCTTGCCACACCAGGAAGACTTGGTTCACCGTTCAGGTTGATGTAGGTGCTGTATGCCTCATTATATTCATATTGGCCCTCATTGTTTTTCTTACCGATAGCACCCATCTCGCCACCACCGAAGATCTGGAACACATAACCCTTGTTCAGGTTGATGGTGGTACTACCCCATATCTCTGAGGCAGCACCATAACCAGCACCAAACACATTAAGTGCATCACCCAATACGTCCATGCCCTGTTCGGAGAGAATGACACCCGTATTACGCTTCGTAATGGTATATTTTCCCGATTCTGAAATCGGATTTTCATACAGAATGTCGCCCTCGTCTGTGAGGTCAAAGAGGCTATCACGCTCCATCAGCGTCTCATTGATGTTAAGGATGACATTACCGTTCACATGACCTGACTCATAGCAACCGCCGTAGATGTTACCACCCTTCAGACGACGGGTCTTATCGTTATCTGTACTTTCTATATTTTGGCCTGCGCCAGTAGGTGTAACGTTGGGAACATCGTCAAACTTTTGCGTTGTTGCATTGTATTTTACGGTATTCCACTCCAAGCCTTGTGACTTATCAGCTTTATTTTTCCATCGCATGGGCCGGACTTTCAGACCCGAGAAGTTGATCTTCAACTTATCGCCATGGGTGTCAGGATTGCCAAGAAAACCACCATAATAGGCGGCATTGAAGCCAGTTACTGCATCGACATTGGCCTTATTACAGCCGCCCACAATCTTGTCGTATATAATGACCTTGTCGTTAAAGTTGATTTCAGTCAGTCCATCGGTCATCATACTACCCACATTACCACCACAGTATAAGGAACCGAACTGGCTGGAATAAGGAACATAATCCTCGATGTCGTCGAACACCACACTGGGCAACAGTTTCATAGCACAGCCTTCCATGTACTTGTCAAAGACATCAGAGTCTGTCAAAGTCATCGAATTGAATTTGGTGCCATTGGATGCGATATCAGTTCTAGCAAAGGTTTTCAACACACCTTCGGCCTGAGTGAGATTGTTATCACCGTCGCGTACTTCTGCATTGGTCTTCACCATGTTCTCTCCGTTGTTGCCAAGGAACAGGTTATCGATGGTGACATACGAGCCGATCTTCACATGAGCTTGACGGTTCGATATGGCTGTCAGTTCCTGCAGCGATGCACTGTTGCCACCCACAAAGACGGAGCCTTCGACGAAGACCGGCTTTTTTTTCGTACCTCTAAGGAGCAGAGACACCTGTTCTGCATTGGGGCGCACCTTATTGAGAGCCTCTGCCGACTGCAATCCAGTGAAAGTATCATCGGGCAGACCCAGGATTTCCTTCGGATTGTAATAGAAGTCACGCCAGAGGAGTTCGTTCTTCAATGCGGGGTTGTCGGTATAGGCATACGAGCCGTTACCGCCACCATAGACACTGCCGTGGATGGTGGTCAGGATAGCCACCGTGTTACCACCATAGACATTACCGGAGATATCGTTACCACCATAGACATTGTTGACATTGACACCGAGGATTCTCGTACGGGCTGCGAA
>JAEEGG010009419.1_pt1 | contig 21862 bp, 16 predicted proteins | sample 9134161 | NCBI WGS metagenome assembly JAEEGG01 (sample SAMN16246543, study PRJNA631951) | gut metagenome | biome: gut microbiome; feature: rumen; material: CR-attached | host: Bos | place: Iran: Karaj | collected 2018-10
TGTATGATTAAACAGTCGGTATTGCTGACAGTGTTGTACACAACAAAACCTCTCAATAACATTGACGAAGGTGATTTTACAGGAGAAATCCTGATGTCCTCCTATAAAGAGGTTTTTCTATGGTTTATGTAATGAACAGCAAAGGATTACCGCTTATGCCTACTTCACGGTACGGCATGGTAAGACATTTGTTAAAAGACGGAAAAGCAAAGGTGGTGAGCAGATGCCCGTTTACAGTTCAGTTTAATTATGAGACTACAAATTACACTCAGGATGTATCACTAGGAATAGACCCGGGTTATAAACATATTGGAGTTTCTGTAACTACTAATGATATAGAAGCATTGACTGTTGGTAATCAGACTTGTGTTTATTTAGATTCAGTGTTGGGATGGGAGTTTCATGGTTTGGTCTGCTGTCATGCCTGGATGGCGGTTTTATGTTAAAAATTTTTTAACAAACTTTGACCGGGAAATATCACTGGTATGTCTGCCGGAATAACCTCAAGTTGCAACAGACCCATCTTAATTTAGCTTCCTTATGTCTTTATCATTCTTTGTTCTCCCTATTCCCCTTGTTGCATTTTTTATGCTGGTACCCTGGTAACCGGATACTGTCTCTTCAATAACTCTTGAATATATATTTTCAATTCTGCAGTCTTTCCAGCTTATGTAGCTGTCAGCGTTGTTTTTAAAGTGAAGATGATTTTGTGTGTTGTTGTTCAGAATAATATCTCTGACCAGCAGTACTGCAATTCCCTGCATTATGAGAATTACTGCCATATCCACATATTCTTCATAGTTCATCCTCTCAAAGTTGAAGAAATTGGTACAGGTGGAAATCAGGAAAAATATGATTCCACAAACAATGATATTGGCTGCAGCAGTTCTCTGATTGTTTGTATACATGAATTTAATAAAGAATCGCGACATGATGAACCAGGAAATAACCGGTATGGATATGAGAAGTAAAAGGTAGAGTACAGAATCAAATTTTTCCGGTTTATCGTGGATTTTGAATACGACAGACATTGTGTCAAGAATTCTGATGGACAGTGCAGAAAACAGAAACCATGATCCGTACAGAAAACTGTATTTTTTGAACTTTGATGTAGGCAGATCCTCCAGAGCCTTTCCTGTCTGACCGTTCATTGCAAAGCGGTAGGTTTTGCCACGGAAATACGCCTGAGCCATCCAGATCGGAAACAGTGCGTAGTTAATGAACTGAGGCGTGTACGAGGCATTTACTGAAATTATTTTGTAGTAGTTGTAGTTGTCTGCTTTTACGATAAAATCTCTGAATGAATTTTCCACCCGCTTCTGCACTTCAGCAAAACTGGCCTTTGAGTCTACATCATAAATCATTGCGTTAAGACCGGACAGGTACCCGAAACTGAAGCTTGTAATGTCTTCAGTATTGTACGGTTCAAGTCCCTGGGTAATGTCGTCGTCAATTTCTTCTGATGCATCCTGGGGAATATACCTGCAGATCAGGGTTCCTGAATTTTTCTCTGCCGTAATGACGTGTCTGTATTTTGAGCGCTTATTGTCACGAAACCGCTGATCACCGTTCATCAGCCGAATCTGTTTTTCAGCCTGGAATTCTGCGTCGCCCTCGGCCTTTACGCTGTACAGCCAGAACGGCACGTAGACGGCTTTTATGCTGTTGACATTAGCCTGTTCTCTGAATGAATCGGGCAGAAAGAGTCTTCTGCTCATCAGTTTCTGAAAGGCGTCTTCAAAATGTCTGCGATCATATTTGAAGGGGATGATAAAATCCGGATTTCTCTGGTTTCTGTATTTGTCGACGAAGACGATGGCATTATTGCAGAAAGGACAGTGCCCGGATGTGCTCAGTGCACTGAGAGAAATGCTGCCGCCGCATGAACTGCAGGTGTAGTGCAGGTTATGAGAACTTTCATTATCACTGTCTGATGCTCCTCTTACAAAGCTCTGTCCGGCTTTTTCCGATATGTCAGATTTCTGTTTCAGAATTTCCTCGTATTCCGGTACAGTCATCATGGTGCTGCAGGACAGACAGTGGAGCTTTCCCTCGGTAATGTTAAACTCCATATTGCCGCCGCAGTTTGGACATCTGCTGTGCTGAGGAAAGTCATGCATGATTTGCTCCCGGTATACTGTACGTAACTTTCAATTGGCAACTGTAAATATGTATGAGCCGTAATCTTTAGTTTACACCTTTGTGGCGGCGATATCTTGAAATGGATCTGAATTTAGTGGATTATGATCTGAATTTAGTGGATTATGATTTGAAATCGGTGTTCGGATTTTGGCTGATTTACTGATTTACTGCTTTGCTGATGCTCCCGTTTCTTCTGAATTCTTTCTGCGGTTTCGTTTTATGGATGGCGGCTGTTACGATTTTCTTCCCTTTGGATTAAAAGAAGTCCAGAGTTTTTTACAATTTTTCTGCTTTTTGCTGTTTTGAGATTTTTTATGAATACAGATTCTGCGGCAGCTGCTACTGCTGACAAAAATATTTCAGATTATGAAAAATTTGATTTTGAACATGTCTGGCATCCCTATACATCCCTGACAAATCCCCTTCCCACATACGAAATAGTAAAGGCTCAGGGCTGCTGTCTTGAACTGCCAGACGGAACCCGGCTTGTTGACGGCATGTCATCCTGGTGGGCCTGCATTCACGGGTACAATGTCAGGGAACTTAACGAAGCCGTTTCATACCAGATCGGAAAAATGTCCCATGTCATGTTCGGCGGCATCAGACATGAAAGCGCCACCGGTCTGGCTCATCGTCTGATTGATATTACTCCGGAATCTCTTCAGTATGTATTTTTTGCCGATTCCGGATCAGTCGCCGTTGAGGTGTCGCTGAAAATGGCTCTGCAGTATTTCAGCGGGCGCCTTAGAACAAAGAAAAGATTTCTCGCACTTTCCGGAGGATATCACGGTGACACCTTTGGTGCCATGAGCGTTACAGATCCTGTTGGATCAATGCATTCCATCTACAGCGATTTTCTTACAAAGAATTTTTTTGTAAAACGTCCGGCCTGCAGATTTTACGATCCATGGGATCCGGACTGCTGTACAGAACTTTATACTGTTCTCAGGGATCATCATGACGAGATTGCTGCTGTAATCCTTGAACCGGTGGTGCAGGGAGCCGGGGGCATGTATTTTTATCATCCGGAATTTTTGCGCAAGGTCAGAGCATACTGTGACTATTTCAATGTGCTCTTCATTGCCGATGAGATAGCGACCGGATTTGGCAGAACAGGTAAACTGTTCGCATGCAGCTGGGCGGGAGTTGAGCCTGATATTATGGCTGTGGGAAAGGCTCTTACCGGCGGATACATGACTCTTTCAGCAGTATTATGCAATGAGAAGGTAATGAAGGGCATTTGCACGGGCAGTGCGGGCGTTCTGATGCACGGTCCGACGTTTATGGGCAATCCGCTGGCAACAAGAGTTGCATGTGCATCGGTGGATCTGCTGCTGTCTTCAGACTGGTTGACACGTGTCAGAACAATAGAGGCATGGCTTAAAAAATACCTTCTTCCGCTTTCTTCCTATTCCTGGGTGGAGGAGACCCGGGTTCTCGGATCTATCGGTGTTGTGGAGGTTAAAACTCCGGTGAATATGGCGGAGCTTCAGAAGTCTTTTGTCAAGTCCGGGGCCTGGATCCGTCCTTTCGGAAAGCTGATTTATCTCATGCTTCCCTATATTATCACCGAGGATCAGGTAAAAATTTTATGCTCGGCCATAGAAAAGGTTCTGTCTGAGCACGTTCCTGAAGATCAGTAACAGTGATTCCGGCAGGCGTGCTGGGTTTATGGGTCGATTTTGTTTTTTCAGATGTGGATTTTGGCTGAGTGCAGTTCTCTGAAAACTGACAGCCAGAAGATGAGATGTCAGTTCCGGACGTGTCTGTTTTGTCCGAATATTTTTTCTGCAGGAATTTATCACAGACTCCGTAATTATTAGGTTATTTAAAATAACATTAGGTAATAAATAGTAAAACATGTTGAAATTACAAGAATTTTTTGAATGATTGCTATTGCGTTTTAATACCTAATTATGTATAATATTCATGATTGATTAGGTAATATGAGGATCGCAATCATGGGTAGACCTCGGATGAACGGACAGTACGCTGTTCCCAAAGAAATATTGGATCTTAAACCTTCTGAAATTTCCTGTACGGTTAAGGTTATCAGGGTTCCAACAAAAACTACCGGCTACAAGTTACACTTTTACGTTTATGAACTGATAACAGCACAAGATCCAAAGAGTCCCCAGAAGACTAAAATTACAAGCGGTTCATGTATTGGAAAAATTGAAGGCGGTGCTTATTGTCCTAATGATACCGGCATAGCAAGATTGCGAGAAATTCGAGGAGAATCCGGATCTGAAAATATAGCGAAGAGTAACGAATCAGCAAACAGCGTTGAAGGTAGTCTTACAGAGAATGAAATCCAGACGATCAGCAAAGCAGCAGCAAATATGAATCTGGATCTTAAAGATATCGATTTGCAGGTTAAGGATTATGGGCAGTATGCAATAGTTCTAGCAAGCACTAAAAGTGTTTTGGAGAGACTCAACAAATATTTCAGCACAGAGGATTCAAAACTGATATATGCACTGAGTGTAATCTATTTCGTTCAGGAGTACACACCGGCAAGTTATATCAAGGATGTTTTTGATCAGTCAGTATTGTCATGCAAATGGCCGAATTTAGGGATTAGCGAAAATACAGTCAACAATTTTTTGAAGTTGTTGGGTCAGCATCCGGTCAATTGTGAGGAGTATTCCCAGGGCTTAATAAATGAGTCTTCAGGTCTTACCGCTATAGACGGTCATGTAATTCTGACATGTTCAAAACAAAACGATCTGGCAGATTACGGCAACAAGTATGCAAAGATAGGGAACAAGCAGCTAAATATTCTTGAGGCATATGACGTTGTTCATGATGCACCTCTGACAAGCAGAGCATATGAGGGTGGTTTACTGGACAAGACTTCCGTGCAGGATTTATTGTCTACTTTTGATTTTTCGGAAGAAACAACATTTCTCATTGATGCAGGTTTCTACTCCGAAGAGGATATGGAAATATACCGCCAGGGAAAAAAATATTTTGAAATTCCTGTTCCTGACAGTTGTGTTATCAGCAAGGTCTTCAGAAAGAGACTCGAATTTAAAGACAGTTTTCCTTACACGAAAACAGATGAAGACGGAATACCAAAAGAAGACAGAATTCTTTTTGCAGAGTCAACAGTAAAGGAACTGGAAGATTTATACCAGAAGGAACTGGACAAAGAAGCGGAATTGAAGAACCAGGAAGCAGCATCGAATATCAGTTCCGAGGAACAGGACGAAAAAGAAAAAATCCGAAAGTACTACGCACGAAAGATTAAGCGTTCCAAATTTGGTGATGATCGGATCATAATGTATCGTGATGAAGATATGCATGACAAGATGGTGAGTGAATTCAGGGAGCAGATCGGAAAGGACGATTTTCACTCTGAAGAAAAACTCCAGGAATTGGGACCTCAATTCGGAATAATTATTCTGAGAACAAATCGTGACAAAAAAACAAAAAGTCCAGAAGCGGTTTACAGTGATTACAAGAAAAGATGGAAAATCGAAACTCACTATAATTTTGTTGAGAACATAGTCAGATTTTACGGACTGAAAACTGATGATTATTATGTGATGCAGGGACTCAGCTTTCTGATCCTCACCGTAGGACAGGTAAAAGCAGAATTCAAAAAGAAGCAGATGGCTTCCACATCAAAATATGTGACTCAACTTTCGATAAGGGAATGTCTTGTAAAAGCTGCCCGTTTGAAACTGTCACAACATCGGGACAAGTTGTGGCATATAGCAGTATCAACTCAGAAATCAACTGAACTGATGCTAGAGATGGGTGTAGATATGGCCGATGATTTAAGAAAACTGAACGGTCACTGCTATTGAGTCTGTAAGTCCTTTGGGTAATTACCTAATTTTTACGGAGTCTGTGATTTATGATAAAGAGTTTTTTTACCGGTCTTTTCAAATTTTATGATAAACACCAGTTTCTTACATTTGTATTATGGACTGCTGTTACGATATTTCCCATTAACTGGGTGATCTGCTCGTCAATTGAGACCTGTTATCCGAATCATTCAAAGTATTTTTATGTCAGTGATTTCAGTTCTGTTCTGAACACCGATACTGAAGAATTTATAATCCGCGAGGCAGAGAAACTGGAGAATCTGACCAGGGCTCAGGTAGTTGTTGCCACAGTTCCCGAAATTAATGCTGCCTCTCTTGAATATTATTCCCTTACCCTGGCAAATCAGTGGGGAATAGGAGACAGCAAGCTGGATAACGGAATTCTGATCCTGTTTAACACAGATCCGAAAAACAAAAAGGTCAGACTTGAGATAGGCAAAGGTCTTGAGGGCGATATCCCGGACTCAAAGGCAGGCAGAATTCTTGATGATTATGTGGTGACGTCCAAGAATGAAGGGCTGTGGAACATAGCTGCCAGGAATGCATTTGTGGGGGTGGGAAAGGAACTTTACCGGATCTATAAGATGGAGCCTCCTCCGGAGCTTCAGTTTATGTACAGGGAACCGGCACGTCAGAAAGGTCCGTCCATGGCAGATGTTCCCTTTGAAATGTCTCCGGAGAACGAGTATGCCCCCGGATTCGGCACATATTTCGTGACATATCTTATAAGTCTTTTTTTCAGTGCTATTTCATATCTGATTGCATTTGTGGGTATACTGTCCACTATTATTGAGAGTATTGACTACGGTCTTTACAGATCCTCCAATGTTTACAGGATTGTCGGGAGCGGAGGTTCGGGAAGCAGCGGAAGCGGACGCAGCTCTTCAGGCAGAAGTTACAGATCATCCGGCAGCAGGGGAGGCGGCAGACGAAGCGGAGGCGGCGGACATTTTGGGGGAGGCGGTGCCTCCAGGTGAGCTGCCACACCGTTCTACCGGATCCAGCATACATCTTAAGCGGATCCGGCAAAGAGGCAGCAGGTCTGATAGGCTGAGATCGTGTCTGACCTTTCAGTTCATGATTTCAGTAGGTCCTTTTTTTCATGATCCAGTTGTACGGTCTGATGAACAGGTTGGTGAGGAACCAGCTTCTGATCTGGAAGAAACGGCTCTGCTTTGTTTTGTCGGCGGAAGCCATGATTTCAGCTATCTCTTCAGGAGTGGACAGAGCTCCTCTGTCCCAGTTGTAGTATTTCGGATAGAGAATTGCGGCTGCCGCCCATATATCGTCAACAGTCAGAGAACTGTCGAAACGGCGCATATGGGTGCTTATTGCCACCGGATCCTCCCTCATGTAGCTGACATCCTCCGTCAGTCCGTATCCGGCATAGAAAGGCATGCCGTAACATACCACCTTCTTTCCTCTCATAAGCGCCTCAAATCCGGAATACGAGCTGATGGTGTGAACCTCCTCTGCGACTTCAATGCATTCGAGACTTGTAAACTCGCTGGTAAACACCATGTTCGCATACTTTTCATAGTCGCTGATGGAGGAATCGTTCTTTCTGTTTCCTCTTAGCACATCAGGGTGAACCTTGGCAATTATGCAGGCTTCCGGGTACTGTTTTCTCAGCTCCCTGAGCAGACTCAGACTGTCATAGCCCAGACCTCCGGTTACAACGGATGCATCAGTATCCACCTGGCATGGGACAAAAATTATTTTTTCATAATATGATCCCATGGTTTCATTATTTCTTATATGTGCCTTGAGATCGGCCACATTACTCAGAAAAATACGCTCCTGACAGCGGTAATATTTGCTGATATGCCGATCAACAATAATTTTTCTGAGTTTTTTCGCTCTTTCAATCAGTTCGCTGTAGTCCGGACGTTTTCTGATTTCCCTGATCAGAAGTTCGAGAGTGGATGGTGCTGCGGGATTGTAGTAGATTCCGATCCGATCTACGGCAATAGAGTAGGGGTAGAAAAAATCACTGCCCAGACCAAGGGATCTGATAAAAGCATCCTCCAGGAAAATGAATTTCACATAGGGATGCTTCCTGTAGTACCTGTAAAATTTAAGACATTCATGGTTTTTAAGATGGGATGCCCAGAAAACAGCGGTAAGACTGTTTTTTATCTCCTGATTCTTTTTGACTAAAACAGAAAATTTCTGTTTACTTATGAAGATACATTCGTTGTCTGGAAAAAATTTTTTTATAAATGATCTCTTCCATAATGATAAATCAAGAAAGTATAATTTTTCACTCATTTTGACTTGATTAATGTTCCGATGGCAGTCATGCGGGCAAAAGACTCTCTGAAATCATAACATAGTATAATTTTTGATCTGATTCAGCACCTGTCAGGTCCGCCGCCTGCTTCTGTTTTTTTGCGTAATTTGCTCTTTTGCGTCAGTCCCGTTTTTCCGTGCTGCGGTCCGGACTGTACACAGATCATAAGGACTCGGAATCGTTTCAGAGAAGCTTCTCTATGGCTGTCGAGATGCTTTCAAAATTTTCATCCGGCTCGAATCTGGCGGCAACATTGCCGTCCCTGCCGATAAGAAATTTTGTGAAATTCCATTTGATATCCGGCGTTGCGGCATATTCAGGGTTTATGGCTGAAATATGGCTGTGAAGCAGAGCTGCGGCTTCAGTTCCGGAGTTGAAACCTGAAAATCCCTTTTCCTGAACAAGGTGCCTGAAAAGAGGTATTGCATTGACTCCGTTTACGTCGACTTTGGCAAACCGCGGAAATGCGGTGCCGTAATTAAGCGAGCAGAACTGATTGATTTCATCATTGGAACCTGGTGCCTGATGACCGAACTGATTGCAGGGGAAATCAAGGATCTCAAATCCTCTGTCTCTGTACCTGTCATACAGCTTCCTCAGGTCGTCGTACTGCGGCGTAAAACCGCATTTTGTAGCAGTGTTTACTATCAGAAGAACCTTATCCTTAAAGACATTCATGCTGGTGTATGTTCTGCCGTCCCTGTTCAGAACGCTGTAGTTATATATATTCATTTATTTACCGATTAGTTTTAATAATTTTGAAACTGTTCTTAACCTGTATTCTATCTGTTATTTTATCAGTCCGGCGTGGCATGTGCATCTGTTTGTTTTTTTCTTCTGATTATTTAGTTTCAGTGCGTGTTGCAGCGAGTAAGGTAACGGCATGGCACCGTATGTGTACGGATTTGAACACTTCCGGCAGCGTCTGACTGCTCCGCCTCTTTGCCAGGCTGATTTTACGACTGTGAACGGGCATTCAAATGCACAGCCTGAAAGCAATTCAATTTTGACTATTCAGAACCGTTAATATATCATAGGTTCATTCGGAAATGAGAGCGGGAGATTCATTTTGCTAAAGGGTTTTTTGGCTGAATGAATTTTTTGACCGTATTGCTGTGTTGGGCATTCAGTGCCAAATTTTACGTCTTGCCTTTTTCTGAAATGTTTCAGGAGTCTTGCTGAATGTTGGTGTCTGTTGTAGTGCCCATCTACAATATGGAAAAATTTATTAACCTGACTGTTACCTGTCTGAAAAATCAGATTTGCAAAGACGGTCAGCAGCTTGAGTTCATACTTATCAACGACGGCTCGACGGATCGCACATTCGAAATATTAAACAGTCTTGGTCTTGAGTCGGACAGCAGGTTCAGAATAATCAGCATTGATAACAGAGGTTACGGACATGCCTGCAATCTGGGTGTAGAAATGTCGTCAGGCGACTATGTCTCGATTTTTGAACCGGATGATCAGATAGATAGCGATTTCTATTCAACTCTCATGGATTATGCTGAAAAGTTTCCTGAGGCCGATCTTCTGCGCTACCGGGGACTTTTGCAGATTTCCGGAAATACAAAAAAAACACTGTATTCCTGGAAAAGTGAAATAACCAACAGACTTCTCGATGTTCTCTCCAACCCTCATATATGGAAATCCCATACCTCGGTTTTCAACGGAATGTATCGCAGAAACTTCATAGTGGATAACGGAATCAAATTCTGCGAAACTCCGCTGGCCTCCTATCAGGATGTGACCTTTATGGTTTCACTTTATTATGTCAAACCGAAGATCCTGATAATAGACGATGTGAAGTATACCTATGTCTGCCATGAAGCACAGTCAGTAAAATGTGTATCAGACAGGATCCAGTATGTTTTTCAGAACTGGATCGAAGAGAAAAAGTGGCTTGTTGAGAGAGGAATTGTTGATTTTTCCTTTTTTAACTACCGTATGGTTAAGCAGTATCAGTCGATTCTCAAGAAAAATCCCAATTTAGATCGTGAAATGATTATGCGTTCGGTAAGGCGTCTTCTGAATAACCGCTGCATTAAAAAATTTCCTCCGATAGTCACCTTGAAGGAACGTTTTTCATGGTACTATTTTTCGCTGAAGGCCCGGCGTTTTCGCCGAAGTCCGAGAAGACATTCCAGCTGAATTCTTTCGGATATTACGATGTACGCCGACTGCCGTCGCTTTTGAGACGGATTTTCTTTTTTAGGGTATGTTTTTTTTAATGTTCTGTTTGTCTGCACCTTCCGTCTGCGGCAGAATGTTTTTCTGATAGTCGTTCTGTTTCCCTTGTTTTATTTCCTCACCGGGACAGTGCGAACTGCGGGATGCGGAGGTTGTTCTGAATATGAGTTGTTTTCGGATTTCTCTGGCGCGTCTCAGACGGGGTGAAGTCTGCATCCCTGACGAAAATGATCTTACTGTCTCTTCAGTTTCCCTTTTCAGAAAAATTTATCCATCAGGATCCAGTCTGAATTTTTCCTGTTTCGGAAGTGTCGATGTCAGGGTTGGCATCATGTCAGGTGACGGTTCTCTTTTTCCTCTGACAGAAAAATCCTGCCGTCCGGAGATTTCCGGCACCGATATTTATGATGTAATAATTCCTCTTGATCTGGCCGGTATACAGGATGGCAGGATCAGAATTGAGATCACCGCTGTTTCTGATGCGGAAATTTTTCTGAACGCCCAGCAGACAGGGCTGCGGGAAAACATTTCTGACAGAAGCGATGTTCTTTATGACTTTATTTTTCCTGAGCCTTCGTTCTGTTCCGAGGAACAGCTGTACTTCAGACTCCGTGGAGATTCCGGAACTTTCATGCCTGAACAGAGGTGTGTTTGTCTCGGCAGCGGCTCTGAAGCTGATTTTCTGACTTACTTCAATTCCTACAGTGCCATGAAATGGAGCAGGTATACCAATGTGGTAAATCCTTCTGTTTACCTTGATCTTGCCGGCTGCTGCGAAATTTGTCTCACCGGCCAGTATATGGCAGAAAGGTTTGTCATCGGGAGATACCTGGTATCGGCCAAGGAACGTAGTACCTGCGTAATTCCTGTTCCTGAAAATTATGATTTTGCGGTAATCGGTGTAACCGTAAGAAATGTCGCATCGGAGTTCCTGTCAGAAGAGGAGCATGCTGCCGGTTACCTCCATGGAGGTTCATCTGACCCGGTTTCCGGCTGCCGCCGCAATGATAATGGATCTGAAAACGACTGTGAGAAAGACAATGGCAGAACCGGTGAACATGACTGTGGGAACGGGCATGACCATGTCAAAGGCAATATAAACTGCGGTGGCTGCGGAGATGGTACTGTTAATGGTATAAATACGGTAACCATATTCGGCGGAGGATGGCTCTCATCCGTACCGGCAGTCAGAGACATCAATCTAGGCATTGTCATTACCACCTTCAGACGGGAGGAGACTGTTACCCGTACGGTGGCAAGAATGATCCGTGCGGTATCCCGTCATCCTGAATACTCAGACCGTATTGATTTTGCCGTAGTTGACAACGGCTCTACGCTGCGGTCAGAGGATCTGCCTGGTGCCCAGCTTATTTCAAGTTCCAATCTCGGCGGTACGGGAGGGTTTACCCGTGGTCTTATTTATTTTCAGGAGTCCGGACGTCATACCCACTGTCTTTTTATGGATGACGATGCCAGCTGCGAACCAGGATCGGTGTTCAGAACCATGTCATTTCTGCGGCATGCACAGGATCCTGCTCTGGCCGTCAGCGGAGCCATGCTGTACGAAAGCAGGAAATATCTCCAGTGGGAAAACGGAGCATGGTTCGACGGAGGCTGTCATTCCATTAACCGAAATTTTGATTTAAGAGCACCGGAAAAAATTTTTGAAAATGAAACTGAAACTGACTGCAGAAGATACGGTGCCTGGTGGTTCTTCTTTTTCCCGGTGAAGTATGCGGTAAACTACTCTCTTCCGTTCTTCATCAGAGGCGATGACATCGATTTTTCATATTCCAATGACTTCAATGTTATATCCCTGAACGGCGTATCCTCATGGCAGGAGGACTTTAAGACGAAGGAAAGCGCCATGACATTCTATATGTTTGTGAGAAGTCACCTGGTTCATCATATGACGCTGCCTTTTCTCAGATGCACGTACTTTACGCTGATGAAAATTCTCTGGCGAAGATTCAGAAAATACAACAATTCATGCTGCTACGGCACGGCCGCCTGCATTAATCTGGCTCTTGCACATTTTTTGAAGGGACCGGAATTTTTTGAGGAAAATATTCATCCTGTCGAAATCCTGAAGAAAATTGCAGAATTGAGTTCCTGTGAAAAAAACGTGTCCTGTACGGAGGAAGAACTGAGAAGCATGGCGCTGAAGCCGGCGGAGAATCTGATAAAGGGCGGTATTCTGTCTTTCATCATCCGCAGACTTTCCTTTAACGGGCACCTGCTTCCTGATTTTATGATCAGGAAAACACCGGATGCCATGATTTTTAAGAGCAGTGCTCCAAGTGAGATGAAGGCATTCCTCCGGAGTCAGATTACTGTTGTCGCTGATAACGGATCTTCAGTACAGGTGCTGAGGCGTTCCAGATCCGCCTATTTTCGTAATCTGTCAGTTTTCTTGTATCATGCATTAAGGCTGGCTTTTCTTCTTCCGTTTCTGAGGCGGAAATACAGGTGTGCAGCAGTGGAAATGAGAGGGATCAAATTCTGGAAGCGTCAGTTTAAAAGTTCCGGAGCGCCTGATAAAGGGAATCGGAATGGCGGAATCAGCCTGAACCGATGATGTAGTCGAAGTGGAACCGCATAATGTACTGTTTTTACATAGCATTTTGATTTTCCTAACCGACATCCGCAGTTAAATTTCTTGTCGTTTCATAATTAATTTTTAATATGGGAATCACATTTTTCTACCCATCATGATGAAGAGGGAACAGAGCGGCAGGGAACGTGACTGCCGCTTTTCCAACAGGATTTTATAAATAACCGGAATTACTGGAAACGCTATTGACCGATCTCCATTCACTGTAGAATATTGCTTGAATAATGATGAAACTGCCTCAGATTGCAGTAAGGTATTTGTATGGCCGTAAAGTATAATCCATCCACACTTGAAGAACTGAATACGCTTGTATCTGATCCGGATGTTAATCTGGGGGAGATTGATACCTCTCAGATTACCTCCATGGAAAAACTGTTCCGTGATTCCAAGCGTCGTGATTTTTCCGGAATCGAAACCTGGAATACTTCGAATGTTAAATGCATGAAATGCATGTTTCAGAACGCTGAATATTTCAATCACCCGATCGGTAACTGGGATACATCATCTGTTACCGATATGCAGTCCATGTTCAGAGGGGCCGTTTTCTTCAATCAGCCACTTGCAAACTGGGATACCTCACGTGTTAAAAACATGAAAGAACTGTTTCTGTTTGCAAGAAGTTTCAATCAGCCGATCGGCAGCTGGAACACCTCCGCGGTTACCAGCATGAAAGCTATGTTCTGCGGAGCGGAAAGCTTTAACCAGCCGCTTGACGGGTGGGATACCGGCAGAGTTAAACATATGGAGCATATGTTCAACGCAGCCAGAGCTTTTAATCAGCCGATTGGCAACTGGAAAACCGGAGCTGTAAAAAGTTTTTCCGGAATGTTTTGGGAATCCAGTGCCTTCAACCAGCCGATTGGAAACTGGGATACCGGCAGTGCAACAGATATGTCGTTGATGTTTGAGAGAGCAGTTAATTTCAATCAGCCTCTTGAAAAATGGGATACCTCCCGCGTAACTGATATGATGGGAATGTTTGATCACGCTGTTAATTTCAACCAGCCGATCGGCAGCTGGGATACATCCTCGGTAACGACTATGCAGCTGATGTTTTCCTGCGCCCAAAGCTTTAACCAGCCTGTCGGCCACTGGAATACATCTGCCGTAAAAAACATGAACAGTATGTTTGCTCACGCAGTTAGTTTCAATCAGCAGCTGGCTGACTGGGACATCTCGGCTGTTACTAATCTGAGCTATATGTTTTATGGCGCTAAGTCTTTCAATCAGCCCATCGGCTGCTGGGATACATCTTCTGTCGAAAATATGGCAAGTATGTTTTCCGGGGCGGAAAGTTTCAATCAGCCGGTGGGAGACTGGGATACGTCAGCGGTAACATCAATGCAGCTGATGTTTCAGAATGCAGTTAGTTTCAATCAGCCTCTTGAAAACTGGGATACCTCCAGGGTTGAGTTTATGAGTTCAATGTTTTGCAAGGCGGCAAAGTTCAATCAGCCGCTGGGCGGATGGAACACCTCGTCGGTAAAATATATGAGCGGGATGTTTGAGGAGGCGGAATCTTTCAACCAGCCTCTTGAAAACTGGGATACCTCCAGGGTTGAACTTATGAATTCAATGTTTTGCAGGGCGGCAAAGTTCAATCAGCCGCTGGGCGGATGGAACACCTCGTCGGTAAAAAATATGAGCGGGATGTTTGAGGAGGCGGAATCTTTCAACCAGCCGCTCTGCAGCTGGCAGGTGGAAAAGGTTGAACAGATTGCGCGCATGTTTGCCGGTGCGGTTTCCTTTAATCAGGATCTTGGTCATTGGCATCTTGACTCGCTGAAAAAAGCAAAGGAAATGGAACAGTTTCTTTCCGGAGCGGATTCTTTTGATTGTGCTGTCAACAGACTTCCTGTTCTCAAGTGCAAAAGGCATCAAAATCATAATGTTATGGTCTCATCTGATAATTGATTGCCTGAAAACCAATACTTACCGAAATCTCGGATAATTTGAAAGAATTTTTGTCAATAAAAGTAAATGCTCAATGAGAAAATAACAAATCCTATGGTGTAAATCTGACAATAACAAGTCTTCACAGTACGAGGTTACTATCAATACCGAAAATTTTCAAAACGCTATTGACAGAAAAGGATTGTACAGTATTCTGTCTTCTGAAGAATTGGATCCGTCAGATATAGATAATTGTATTCATCCCGTTCGTCTTCCCGAGATCCAGTACAAAATCTTTAAGACGGAACTTGGATACGGTACCAATCGCATTCATTTTACTTCATGTCTGTATTCAAAATTTGCCGTAGGTTATATCTTCTATCATCAGATATCAAATGCAACTTCATACAGGAAGCATTAAAACACACCTGATAACACTCTGAGTAAGCTTAAGAAAGGTGATCCATACTGGTTCCATGCCTCAAATATTGCAATGGAGGAAATGATCCAGCTCGGTTTGGTAGAAGCTGACGAAACAACAGAAGGCAAGGTAAAGAAAGGAAGACCACCTAAAAACTCTGAGAAAGAGAATGTTTCTTCGACCTCTTCAGCAACATCATTCACTTCTACTTCCCCCTCCGTCTCTTCATCTTCCTGTAATACTGACACAGTTTCCCAAGAAACAGGAGAACTTGCTATAAATGCTACAGAGGTAAAGCGTTCCAGGGGAAGACCGCCTAAGCCCAAAGACAACAGTTCTGAAGTAGTAAAACGATCTCGAGGCAGACCACGTAAAGAGAAGACAGAAGACAAACCAAAAAGACCGCGCGGGAGACCTCGCAAGGAACGGACGGAAGAAGAAAAGGTCAAACGTCCACGTGGAAGACCTCGCAAAACACCATCGTAAAAAAGAGAAAAATGGGTTATAGATCCTACGGTTTGGTAAAATTGGAATCTGATGATTCAAGTTTGAATCTATAGTACATAGATTTGGGAAAGTTTTATTTAATGCATGATCCGGATACGAACAGGGAGCTGACTGTTTATAAAGATGAGCATTTCGCTCTTTTGCTTGATGACGGTATCTGCTATTTTATGATTGGAAGTATAAGGTACACTCTGTCCTGTCATCCCTACGAACCATGCCTTTTTATTGCTGGCGAAGATCGGAAGATTGCTGTTCACAATTCCTTTAATCCGGCTGTTGCTGCTGAGATGTTTGCAGAGGGAGGTACAGTTGTATCTGTTACCGGAAAAACCTACGGGCCTCTGGATTTCTGCAGGATGCTGGAGTTTGCGGTTACTGTCATAGGCTGCGACACAGACATATCATATGTGGAGGGTGCTGCTGCGGTTAAGAGGATGATTGAAATCGGAGCAACAGAGCCGGAAAAGGCTGTTCATCTTAAAGAGTTGGGACTCAGGGTAATAAGTAACTGTTTCAGTCACTCGAAAAAACTCAGACATAGGGTAATGTATACTGCGGACGGAAGAGTTTATGTACGAATTAAAGGATAATGAGTTTTATGACTTCATTAATGATAACTGCAGAGACATTGCGGTTGACTACTGTATTCTGAAGGATGAAGAACCGTACAACGGCGAGTTTTCTCACAGGAAAGCCCTGGCTGCAGCCATGGGCAAATTTGCAGAATTTGATCTGTATTATGATGTTGAGCAGGCGACGGCCGTGTCTGTCAGTTCAGCAGAGTTGCTGGCTTTGCCGGATCCGACATGGAGAACTGAAGTAAAGAGCAGGAAAGGTGCTGCTACAGTCACCTACAATATCCGGGCTGATGGCGGCGAGATCCCGTACTGGCAGGCCTTTATGAAGCCTCCCTGCGGGGAATATGATACTGAGGACTTTATAGGAGTCAATTCTGCTTTATTCAATGCAGGAACAGAGCATCTGGTGGTATTCAGGTGGTCAACCGACTGGGCTGAATACTTTGACGACGGACATGAATGGTGGGGTACTCTCTGTGTGACTGTTTATGACAGAATTCTTGATCGTTATGTGGTGATTACAGCTTCTGCAACAGACTGAAAAAAAATGAATTTTTGGGACTGAACTGAAGAAAACTCTCTGTGTCTGTATATGCTCTGTGCCGGAGATGGCAGTCTTCACTGACTGAAACTCATGTTTCTGATTTATCCTGACCGAACACATGGTTCATCACAGATCTGTTCTTTTGTTCAAAACTCCCTTCAGTTATAATCATTCCAATTTTAAGACTGATTTTCAGGAGTTGTTGTGGATACCCTTCCTTTAAAAAAAATTAGCAGTATTGACGGTACAGTAAATCTTCCGGGTTCGAAAAGTCTTTCCAACCGTGCATTGCTTCTGGCATCTCTGGCTCAGGGAACTACGGTTCTGTCCAATCTCCTGGACAGTGATGATGTCAGAAGAATGCTTGAGGCTCTTGAAAAGCTTGGTGTGAACTATTCTCTTTCTGAAGATCGTACAGTATGCACTGTTACCGGGATTGGAGGAGCCTTCAGAGCAGAGCAGCCTCTCGAACTGTTCCTGGGCAATGCCGGTACTGCCATGAGGCCGCTTGCCGCAGCTTTGTGCCTGTCTCACGGCAGCTTCACATTGACCGGTGAACCCCGCATGTATGAGCGTCCGATTGCTCATCTGATTAATGCAATGCGTGAGGCCGGTGCAGAGGTGGAGTACCTGAAGACTGAGGGATATCCTCCGCTCAGGATCAGAGGCAGTTCTCTTCAGGGCAGAGTTATGCATATTGACGGATCTGTATCAAGTCAGTTCCTTACTGCGGCTCTTATGTCAGCACCCCTTTTTGGACATGATCTGACAATTGAAATAACCGGCGAACTTGTATCCAGACCTTACATAGATATCACCCTGAAACTTATGCGGGATTTCGGAGTAGAGGTTGTCAACAGTCAGTACAGAACATTTTTTATTCATGGCGGACAGACCTATGTTTCGCCGGGCTGTTTTCTTGTTGAGGGTGATGCATCCGGTGCGTCCTACTTCCTTGCTGCGGGTGCCATTGGCGGATCAGCTACTGTTACCGGTCTCGGACGCGGAAGCATACAGGGTGATCTGAAATTTGTAGATGTTCTGAAGGCCATGGGAGCAGACATATACATGACTGATACCTCGGTGACATGTTCTGGTAACGGTCATCTCAGGGGAGTGGACATGGACATGAATCATATTCCTGATGCCGCCATGACAGCCGCTGTACTGGCTCTTTTTGCAGAAGGACCTACAGTTATCCGAAATATCTACAACTGGCGTGTGAAGGAAACGGATCGTATTTCCGCCATGGCGAATGAACTGAAAAAGCTCGGAGCAGAGGTGGAGGAGGGCAGAGATTATCTGAAGGTGGAAATGAAGCAGCCTTTAAAGCCTGCAACCATTGACACATACAATGATCATCGTATGGCAATGTGCTTTTCTCTTGCCGCTCTTGGTACTGATCTTGTAATTAATGATCCTAAGTGCACATGCAAAACCTTCCCTGATTATTTTTCAAGATTTGAAGGCATCTGCCACAGGAAGTGAATAATTTTAACGGCTTTTCTGCTTTAGGCATTCTGCCGGTTATTCAGCTTCCATCCTGGAAATTTCCGCTTCCTCTGTGCAATATGGAGGCAGCGTATTTCCGTCTGTTTATCCTTCATCAAATCTCATTCATAATAACAGAGCGGGAAGGATCTTCTGTATGTGAACCGTAATTCCATTGAAATTAAATATGGCAGAAATAGGTAGACTGATTGAGAGTTTCGTAACTTCAGTTTTTTCGACGTTGCTGTTAAGTTCAGAAACTGTGGAGACAGAGGAATTATGAGGGTTGAAGTGCATACAAAGAAGGCAGCCCGTCAGCTGCCTTAAATGGATAGTTAGTATTTATGATTCGAGATGCCCAGTGTTAAAGTGTTAAACTTCGTTCAGTTTTAATACATGGTGTCGGAGTTGTCGTTACCTACACCCTGAGCATTATTTTTGCTTACCGGATCTGTACCTACGTCACCGTCGTTAAGAGGACCAGGTTTTGCAACCAGATAGCCCTGTACAGCATCTATATACATACTTTCAAGAAGCTGTTTCTGCGAGTATTCCTCAACTCCCTCTGCTATAACCGTACATCCGAGTCTGTGGGATACCTCAACAATAGTTCTGACGAAAATCTGTGAGGTATGATCTCTTTCCAGTGTATCAACAAGGGAAGGATCCAGTTTGATATAGTCCGGCTTAAGTTCACGGTACAGACGGAAGGATCCGAGACCGTTTCCGAATTTGCAGATACATGATTTAACATTAACTCTTCTCAGCATATCGAACAGTCTGATGGATGCCGCCACATTGCATTCAAGAATATTTTCAGAGATTTCAAACACGATGTTGCTGCAGATATCACTGTGTTTCAGCATCTGGCGCTCCAGCCAGATAACAAAAGTTGTGCTGAGCAGGGCGTTGATTGAAAGGTTGATACCCCATCTCTGGTTTGTGAGATTGTTTTTATTGTATCTGAGGAGAATTGATTCGATTACGGTCTGTTCCAGTTTGGACAGCATGTCATGACGCTGTGCCATGGCGAAAACAGTCTCGGTAGGGTAGGACTGACCCTCCTCGTTTACAAAGCGGGTAAAGATTTCATTGTAGCAGCGGGCGTTGAAGCTCAGGCTGATAATAGGCTGCTGCTGGAGAACAATTGATCTTCTGTCGATAATGTTCTGGATGATTCCTGCCCAGTGAGATTCTCCCTGGAGGAAGTCGTCGTCTGCGTCGCTCTTTATGAAACCGCTGTTGACGGAACTTGTCTGTGCCTCTGACAGTGCTCTGTCAGCTCTTGCGAGCACAATTTCTTCAGTCTGACCTGGTTTGATAAGAGTAACGCCTGTATAGGCAGTGCTTTCGATGTCTTTTTCAATGGTGTACTGATCAAATGCTGATTTAAGCTCCTTTACCAGCTGCGCCGCAATAGTGTCATTGGCATTCGGCACGATAATCGAAAAGTCGCTTCCTGAAAGACGGTAGACCTCCGGTTTTTTCTTAGAGCCGACCGTAATGGTGGATGAGAACTTCTTAACCACATCCGAAACAATTTTTGCCACGTCCTGAAGATACTGGTCTCCGCGGGCGAAACCTCTTGTCTGGTTGATGCTGGTGAGTTCCGTCGCTCTGACAATGGCAAGCAGGGAAATGGATGCGTCCTCGGTATTGCTGAGAATGCTTGAGAGATCGAATCTGAATTTCTTGCGGTTTGAGATGCCCGTGAGGGAATCCTGATCCACCAGAACCTTAAGATGATCATTCTCCTTTTTGAGATCGGTGATTTCAGATGTCATCTGAGTGAATACATCCTGCATATCCTTTTTAAGTGCAGGATCTTCAATATCATCGAACTTCTTCTCTGCCACGGCATTGCGTACAGCGTCATTGGCAGTTCTCAGACTCTTGTTTCCAATGATGCCTACAATGTATGTACTGGAGAAAATTGTCAGAAACAGAAGTACAAACATTCCGTAGGTGAAGGTTGTGTAGCAGGACGGATCGATGTTGAATGCCGCCTGATAGTTGGTGCCTTCTATTATGTATGTACTTTTACTGGATGACGGAAGCAGACTGCCTACAATATCCTGACCGTCGGCACCTTCAGTAAGAGACAGCTGATTGCCGTCGGATATCGTCAGATAACTGAGATTGTTTTTGGTGGCTATGGATTTGACAATAGCCTGAGTCGGAGTCTGAAGCTGAGAAAACTCATATGCAAGATTTTTGACGACTGCTGCGTTCTTTTGATCCAGCTGAATGTTTGTAACAAGCAGCATAAGTACGGAAGCAATCAACAGAAAAATAAACGATACAATACCTGCCCAGACTCTGGGAGCCAATTTTGAAGTCATATTTTCATCCTGATATTTTGTATGTACACCGCATTTTGTACGGTATCACTGACACAACAATTCGATACTATTTTACTACAATATGTGCTGATTTTTTTTGATCATTTCATTTTTTCTTGAAAAAATTGTACAGACTTTGTACTTTTTGTGTAATTTAGAAATCTGTCACAAAATTTTGACTGATATTTTGGGTCGCTCGGATTTGGTGTCTGGTGCGTGCTGTGGAAGATAATTCGCGTGTCAGGGGGAGCACGCACGGTGTAAAAATCTTAGGACAGCAGGATTAGCAGTCTGCAGAGGTTACGAAAACACCTGGAATGAACAGTGATGGCAAATTCCCTGAACTGCCGGGTACCTGTTGAGCATCGAACCGTGCAGCATTCTGATTTGAGTCTATACCCGCTTTATTCTTTCTCTGAGTATTTCGCTGTCAAAAAATAAAAAACGAAAAACAGGAATGCAAACGAGTATCTGATTAACAAATGTGATAAAAGGTCAGAAGATTGAAACTGTACAGGAAAGATAAAGAAAAGGGATGAAAAGGTGGCTCCTCCTGCGGGACTCGAACCTGCGACACACGGATTAACAGTCCGTTGTTCTAACCGACTGAACTAAGGAGGAACAACTGCAAAGTGATTGTTGGCTCCTCCTGCGGGACTCGAACCTGCGACACACGGATTAACAGTCCGTTGTTCTAACCGACTGAACTAAGGAGGAATCAAACAACGAGTGCTATATTACTGATTTGCCCCGGAGGTGTCAACATTATTTTTGATTTATATCACTAAGTGATTATTAGTTGGTCTAAACGGTCCGAAACCGTAAACTGACACTGACAGATATGAACCGTTTCTATGGAGTCAGAGTTCAGTGATATTTTAAGTTAGGCTATGTTCAAGAAAAGTGTTGATCTTATCTTAAACTGCTAAGGAGTAATCATAACCCGCAGGCTTTGACTTGAAAGTCAAAACGCCACTTTGCATGCACTTTCTTAATGGATTAGCCAACCCA
>JAEEGG010009421.1_pt1 | contig 21860 bp, 22 predicted proteins | sample 9134161 | NCBI WGS metagenome assembly JAEEGG01 (sample SAMN16246543, study PRJNA631951) | gut metagenome | biome: gut microbiome; feature: rumen; material: CR-attached | host: Bos | place: Iran: Karaj | collected 2018-10
ACTTGTCCCAGTTTGTCTTTCTGGAATCACGTGCCTTTGACATTCCATCGAAAACTATAAAATCAGACTCTTTTACCCGGTTGAATAGCCTATCGCCAAGCATGACTTTCTTCATACAGTCGAGAAATCCTAGATTCTCCAAGTCATCTAAATGCTTTCCGGCAGTACAGAGAATCAAAGCTTTGTCGAGTACCTTCATAGTTTTATCGCCATAAGCAAAGCCATACGACCAGACACGGTCAAACCATCCCACAAGTTTAGCAGGAGCTTCAGTCCAGAATACTGGATAGATAAAGACAATGGCATCTGCTGTGTTTATCTTTGTCTGTTCAGCAAGGACATCGCTTTCCAAACCAGGCTCGGTACTATAGTTCGAATCCCTGAGATATTCCTTCTCAGACATATCTGTTTTGAAATTCATCTTGTACAGATCAGACATAATGTATTCATTACCGGAATCAACAATTCCTTTGATGAATGCGTCGCGTACATTTCTTGTAAACGAATCCTCTGATGGATGACAATAAACGATAAATACCTTCATAATTCTGCAGTTGTGAGCATATATTGCTCGTATCAATAGATATATTTTTTCCCCTTATGCCCATTCGAAATGTTCTATTCCCGCTCCAATCTCAAAATGGCACTTGGCAATGCCAAGATCCATCTGAGTGAATCCAATCAGGGAGAAGTTCCTCTTGGCCTGCACCCGTACAGGCTTTCCGTCCCTTGCAGGGATATACTCGAAGAAGAACTTCTGCTGATTAACTGCTGTCGGGGCAAGGAGAGCTGCTTCCACACCCTGCCTGAACCAGCTTGGCGTAAGGTCATTGGCATTGCTGACCTGCTCTACGCTCTTGATCTTGTGCGAAACGCCCTGAGTCTCACCGTAGCCGATGGATATGTACGCCTCGATGACCTCTCCGGCTTCAAGGAAATAGGTTCCAGGCACCTTGGAGTAGGAGAGACCAACCCAGCAGGTGTTCAGTCCGAGGGTCTGAGCCAGCAGCACAAGCTGTTCGCCGTAAAAGCCAATGCGTTCGTCGAGGTCATCTGCCTTGTGACCTGCCATGACGATGTAATCGTTCACGCCACGGAACTTCCCGTATTTGGCCAGCTTACCCTGAAACGCCTTGGTCTCGTTCCGTATCAGTTGCATGTGCAGGTGGCCTTTCTCGTTCAGTTCCCTGATTTTTTCTTCCAGCACCTCGACTACATCGGCAGCCAGCGGTTGTCCTGTGTACGCCCTCACACTATGACGGGCTTCAATTGCTTCTTGTATGGTCATATTCTGTCTGTTTACTCTGTTATGAGGATATTTCAAGTAATATTATTATCGTATTTAAAGTAATAATCTTATCGTATATAAAGAAATATTATTATCGTATCAAAAGTAATATTATTATCGTATCACAAGTAATATTATTACCGTATTACTAATAATACCTTTTCATCGGCATGAATGTCACCTGTCTCGCCTGTATTCCGAGCGTGAGTGGAATCCGAAGATCCCTTTAAGGACGTGCTTGCCTATCCATGCTACGATGACGATAACTACTATTGCTTCAATATCACTCATTTTTATTCCGGGTTTATTCTCTCTCTAACTTTCTGCCATGCCTTGCCGTTAAACAGACATGTGTCGTGAATATACTCTGCCATTTCCTCCAAACGGCTCTTCGGAATGGCAAACATCAACTCGTTCTTGTTTACATGCGGGCGCACTGACGGGTCGAAGAAACCGATGAAGCACTGTCTTCCCATCAGCTCGTTCTCCCTGATAACCGCCCTGATCGTTGCAGAACAGCCGCTTCCCCAAGGAACGGCAACGGCATCCTGAGAGGCATTATCGTAATATGCCCATGATACCAATCCGCTCAATACATCGGGGCTGGCAAATATCAGAACGCCGTAATAGTCTATGCCCTCATCCATCAGGTCGAGCCTCTGGAAATTGATGTATCTGTACGGGCTTACTTGAATGTCCATTTGGCTGATGGCCTTTTCCACCAGTTCCGCATTTGCCTTATAATGCTCCTTCTCAGAAACGAAAGTTGGCACATAAGCTGGCAGTGGAGCCAGTCCACAATAGCACTTACCGCCTCCGCAGAGCATGGTCTCAGCGTCTAAGCTTACTGGATAGCCACATCTAGCATCCTCCAAGACGGGGATGAAGCAGCCTCCAATCTTTTCCGGCTTTGCTATAGGCGTATCGCTATGCCAGAAAGCAATAGGAAGTGCCGCATTTCGCCCAAATGCCTCTTCGTAGTCTTTTACAAGTTGTTGTTTATTGATAGCCATATATTACTTTTAATATTATTACTCTAATTCCTGTTTAATCCTGTTTGTCGCGGTTGATAATCGGATTCTTCCTTTCACTCCATTTCTTGATTGGCCCCGAATGCTTACCACGATTCAGCTTGATATTATTCTCATTGAGCACTCTGAAGATACTACTACGGCTCTTATAACCACATGCCCTCCATATCTCATCGATGGGATAGCCTGCCATATACATATTTATAATAGTAGCCTCTTTCTCTTTCTTCGACTCCTTGAACTTAGACATGTCATCTGGTGACAGAATCATCTTCTGCTTAAGTTTTGTCTCATGGGCAGCAGCTTTTCGCAAGGCAAGGGCTTCGTCTGGCAATGAACCGAACATTTCCAATATGGCAGATGCCTTTGTGTCTGGGAAAAGAATGTCGCCAGAGTCGATCCTGTCCCGAATACAGATGACACGAATGACTTTTACCCGGCAAAATTCCAGGAAGATTGCCAATTCGCGAGAGCCACGAAGAGCATTGCTGAACTTGGTGATAACCACCTCGTCGCCTCTTTCAAGAGAGAGCATCAGCTTTTTCCAGAGTGGACGGGTCTTCTCGTTCTCCTCACTCTCTTCTATGATCTGTATGCATCCATACTCGTTCATCCATGACCTGTCTGCTTCCAGATTGTCATAGTGTGGAGTAACCATGATATAGCCTATTTTTGCCATAGTTTCCTGTTGTTCGTGAATGAATGTGCTCTAATTTTTGTGCAAATATAGTAATTATACTCCAATTGTGATTCATACTCACCTCTTTCTTATGGAAGTTTAAGATAAATGGATTTAGATGAGCTTTAAATTGATTTATTTTTGATTTCATACTGTGGTGAGTATGAATAATAAATTAATTTAAACTTTTGTACTATCTGGTAATTCATCTGATTTTTATCCGTACCTTTGCACCCAAATTAAATCAAATTCGTGTATGAAACAACTTGTATTAAAGAAACCACTGATTTATTTCCCTAAGATGGGAATCAAGCTGAAGATAACAGCTAACCAAATGCAAAAAAGAGAAGCAAGTGAAAGAAAGCATACTCATCAGAGTTTCATCTTTCACTTGTTTTTTTTATGTGCCATTCTTTTCTGTGCCTGTTCAAGTGGAAAGCCAGACTATGATTTCAAGGACTCAAAGGATGCAATTTCTGCATACTCTGATTATCTGAAATGCATGAAAGACCTTCCGCAGTGCTCCACGAAAGAACTGGAAGACTGCATCAACAACTGGCATGAGCTGTCTGACACCGTATATAAATATATAAGGAATGATCCTTATTATACGGCTCATACAGATCTGAAGACTGAATTTTTTCTTTTGACTGATTCTGTCAGGGCTGAGATTCTTCGTCTGGCTTGTTCCGAGCCGAAGACCATGAAGGATGTCGCGCTCCTGAAGATGCATACCTCTCCATATAGAGACAATAAGGAGTTGGCAACAGTCCAGAAGGAAGCCGAAGCTTTCTTTGCCGGACTTGACAAGCTGCCTACATACAAAACAGGTACACCCGCAGACCTGCTGAGACAGTACTCCAACTTCTTGGAGGTGGCAAAAAGCCAGGAGATATGCGATAAACAGCAGCTCCTGAAGTACCTGGAGATTGAAGACAGGCATTTCCGTACTTTCCTTTCCCATATATCGGATTACTCGAACATGGGTTTGAGCAGTATTACAAAAAATACGGAAATAATATGTTCTCAGATATTCCGCTCTGCTTCCAATGGACAGCTGGAGAGCGGTTATACAATGGTTTACATGTCTATGCGTACTGACAGACGGCTTCTTCAGAATGCCGCAGTATGCAATGACATACTGAAAGCAAAGAAAGTCAAGGAAGGCCTGAAAGTGAATGCCTTCCTCTGGATGGTCATTCAGCCATATCTTTCCATGGACAGCTTTTCAATCACGATGATGACGGAAAAGCAGACCAAGCAGTATATGTCTATCGCTGAGAATTATTCACAGCTCATAGACAACCTTGCAGCAGTCGGACTTGTTGACAAGGAAACAGCCCGACAGCTGCCTATGCAAATCACAAGATTATATATTTCATCACTATAAACCATAACCATTATATGTTAAACGAAGCAATACTGAAGTTCAAGGGACTTGCACCTCTTATCCTTCCTGAACTTGTGAACAACAACCAGCTGGAAGAGGTTTCCATGTACGAAGACTATGCCATCCTGCCATACTCCGTACAGAAACCGCTTCCACTCGAAGAGGTCATGGATATGTTCGAGGATAAGATGGAGATGATCATCTTGTATCATATGGTTCCGTCGGAGCAAACGGATTTCGGACATACCTGCTGTGCCTATTCCAATCCTTCGACGGAACGTATGTTTAAGGTTAACGTAACGACAAATGGTTCCGGCGAAGTGGACTCCCTGCTGGTCACCATATATGACTCACTTGAAATAATGAGTACAGACCTCATTCAAGACCTTCGCCTGAATGAGAAGAGGGGAGCATTCAAGTATAAACGTGACCAGGCTGAAATGTTGAACGACTTCAATCTATGACAACATACGTTGCCTGATATATGTATGAACCAGAAGACATATTATCAAATCGCAGACGTTATTCAACATTACCGAACATGGCTGAAAGTGATAGATACGGAACAGGTGACACCCATGAGACTGTTTGTGGACGGGGAACTGAAGACTTGCATGTGTAAGACTCTGACACTTCAATCTTATCGAGAGCACTACGGCTTTGTTCGGACGAGGAAGTGGCACATCACGGAGTACGACATCGGCAGAGGGGTTGTTGCCCTCGTCCGCAAGGATCCTGATGCCCGTAAGAGAATTGAACGTGAAAAGCTCACGCTGACAGATGTTGAGTACATCATAGAGAAAGCTTCATTCGGAATTTTAAAACTTGAATTGGACAGATACGATTATGACTGACAATCAGAAATTATACTCATTCTTCTCGATGTGGATTACCGTCTGCATTGTTATACTCTGGGTCTTTGACCCTTCACTGTGGATCAAGGCTATCCTTGGCCTGAACATCCTGGGATGTCTCGGTATCATGAGAGCCGTCCACAATTCGGCAACTTTGCCTCCAGATACTGATGCAGACAAGTCAGCTACGCAAGTTGCCTCTCAGGATGATGCCACATGCCAGATGGAGAATGTGACCACAAAAGATTCAACTGATATGTCAGAAGCCGTATCGGATAATTCAGAGAAATCAAACAGTTAAATCAAAAACAGAAAACAATGGAACAGATATATCATGCTATTTTAAAAGGTATTATTATCCTTTATCCAATCCTTTTAGGATGTGGCACGGTTTTCTTTTATAAGAGGAATACTCCTGCCATGAGACGTTTCTATATGAGGATGGTTCAATTTGAAAGTGCGCGTAAGCTTTATGCCATCATCTTCTTTATTATGCTGCTGACTTACAATTATAGCTGCTTTGATACATACCAGAGCGTGACGGCAGTAATGATTGCCCATGTACTAATGGCTCCTTTCGTGCTACATGGAGTGATAGACAGAATACTTCGTGCAATGACTGATTCTGCAGACTTGTTATTGACCGCGCTTGTATTCCTCACGATATACGGACTGGTCAGTGGTCATCATGTTGTTGTGGTCACAGGACTTACTTATTTAGTGGCAGCACTGTTCTATCCTGCTTCCAATCTTTATGAAGCGTTGGAAAAGGAAGATGACATTACTTCTTTCAGCGATATTGAAAAAAACATCGTCAGATACTACTATGGTCATCCACGACTGTATCTGGCAGACTATCTGAAACACCTTGCTCAAAATAATGGAAAAAAGTAGTAAACAATGACAAAGAAAAATAATTCTTATTCAGTGGTTTCAGGAGGGCAACAGGACGCTGAGCGTTCCTTGCTTGAATACCTGAAGCCTAAACAGGAAGACCGTTTCAGTAAGCTGGAGGCTTTCTGTGATTTGCTGTCCCGTGCATCAAACGGTGCCTCTTCCTGCATGTGTGGTGACAAGAAAGTTGACCTGCTTCCGGGACAGTTCGTGGCCACCGTATCGGATCTGGCACGTACATGGCAGTGGCAGAGAGCCACAGTCAGACAGTTTCTGGAAGGACTGGTCACTCTTGGTCAGGTTCATATGGAGCCATTCGTCAAGAGCTATGTCTTTACCGTCAACCAGTCTAAGCGTATGTCTTTTGACATTCAGGATGCTGACGACGTGCTTGACTTCTGTATCATGCAGTTTTCCAGATACACCTCTGGCCATCTGCCAGCTGAAGAGGTGGCCAAGGCTTTCGACAACTATTTTGACATGAAAGCGGAAATCGCCACAAACAGCGAAAGCCCTTCAAGGGAAATGATATCTGTGCTTCAGAGCCAGACGCAGGTGTTCAGTCATCTGGTGACATTCCTGTTAGAAAAGTGCGAAGGACAGAAGCCTGTCGCAAAACCTGTCGTTGATGCCTCGCGTCTTCTCTTTGGCCGAGAGGGACTATGGAAGTGGCAGAATGTACTGCCCTGTCTGGATATATTGTTAGTTGCATTTGCTGAACAGACACCTCCCAGCTCGATAAGCCGCTTGCACAATCTGCATAGCGAAGCAGAGCTGTCGCTGATGAATTCCATCTATTCCTCTTATAAGGAGCCGTCGGACAACACCGCTCTGGCTCAAGAATCGGCTCCTGCCTCCGAGCGTCAGGATAGTTCTTCTCTTGGTGAAGTAGCATCTGGTGGCGTTAAGAACGCCCCTCCAGCATTGAACAAGGTCAAGCCTGATGCAGATGCACGGCCTTCACGTCCTGGCGATGCCGGACTTCAGGATTGACGGCACCGGGCTTGCCCGTGCCACATTTCTAACCGTTGGGGAAGCCTAATACCCCACACGAATAAATTCGGTGGGAGAGCTGACCAGATAAACAGCAAGCTGGGTCAGATTCCTTGAAGGTTAATGGACACGGAAAAGAACCAAAGTAAGGGAAATAAAAATTATAGGATATGAGTACGACATCAAAACAGGTGATGGATATAAAGACATCCAAGGGCATCGCTGAGAGCAGCAATGAGCAGCTGAGACGGTGGACGGACAAAGGATGGGACCAGGCCCAGAAAGAGGGCAACTATGACCGCACACGCGAACATCTTAATTTCGAGGTTGTCCGTGGCGGAGTCATAACGCCTGTGAACAAGAGCCGGACATTGCCTGAGAGAATGGCAGAAAACCTTGGAGCACGTGGCATCATTGACAGGAATGAAGGGCTGAAGGAACCCAAGTACAGGACTGTCGTCAACTTCATCTTCGGTGGTTCACGCGAACGGATGCGCGAGCTGGCTTTTGGCAGCCAGGAGGTAGACTTCACATCTGGAGCTGATAACTCTGCCATTCGCCGTAAGCCTGAGATTGAACAGTGGGCAAAGGACATCTATGACTTTGTCAGTGAGAAATATGGTGAGGAAAACATTGTGTCTTTCATCGTCCATCTTGATGAGACTAATCCACATGTACACTGTGCAATCATGCCAATAGACGAGAACCAGAAGTTCGCATTTAAGAAGATGTTCTGTGGCAAGTCAAAGGTGGATTTCAAGCGGAACATCTTGGAACTGCATAATGAACTGGCGAAGGTGAACGAGAAATGGGGGCTGAACAGAGGCTCCAGTATAGCGGCAACTGGCAACCGTCATCGCTCTACAGAGGAGTATCGCAGGTGGCTGACTCAGGAGTGTGTCACCTTGGAAGAGGAGAGGGAGAACCACCAAAAGGCTCTCTCTGACCTCAATGTGGAGATTGCCATTGCCCAGAAAAAGCAGAAGAGCTTCACGACGATGGTTGAGAATCTGACCAAAGAGAAGGACTCTATTGAAAAGGAACTGAATGAACTCCGCTCACAGCTGAAGGACGGTGAGAATACCAGTGAGGAACTGGCATCGAAAATCAAGGATCTGGAATGGCAACTGTCTGGGACGGAAGAGAAACTGGCCGATAAGATTGCCAAGCTGAACGATACGGAAGAGAAACTGGCAACTCTGAAGAAGGACTATCAGGAGATAGAGGTGAAAGCCGAGGAGCTGACAACCAAGGCTAATGATTCTGAGAAGTCATGGTCTGAGAATATGGCAGCAGATCTGCACACCGTCATGCTTGAACGTGTGGTCAATGAGTTTGTTCCAAGACTAAGGAACATGCAGCCTTCCGACAAGGAACTGTTCGATGGCACACTCCTCAATGAGTTGGCAACTGACGGTAATAAGGTTGTGACTGTCGCTCTCCATCTGATGTGCGGATTCGTCGATGAAGCAACCACCTTTGCTGAGACACATGGCGGTGGCGGTGGTGGCGGCAGTGACCTGAAATGGGGAAGAGACCCGGAAGAGGATGACCGTGAATGGGCACGTCGCTGCCTGGCAATGGCAAGGAAGATGATGATGCCGGCATCTGGCAAGAAGAAAAAAATGTAGCGTCCATAGTTTTCAGTTTCAACAACAATTAAAATTGCAGAAAAAAATGAAGAAATTTTATGTATTATCATTGTTCTGCCTCGCGATGATTCCATCTATGGCAGAAAACACAAGTCAGGTGAATGACACTGTTGACAAACAGATTCCTGTCAGTGAGTATCAGATGCTGATGCCACTACAGCCTACATATCACAAGAATGTTACAGAAGCAGCCAACTGGGGTAGTAATTGGTTTATTGATGTAAAGGGCGGGGCTTCTGCGTTTCTTGGCTCTCCACTCGGTTGCGGCGATGTGTTCGATAGACTGAAGCCGACATTACTGGTCGGTCTCGGAAAATGGTTCACTCCTGCAATCGGGGGCAGAGTTGTATTCCAAGGGCTGGAGTATAAGAACAGCGAATTTCATACTCACAAGTTCCAGAACGTCCATGCGGACTTCCTGTATAATGTGACAAGCGGATTCATGCAGGATGCCTATGGCATGTCCCGATGGGATGTGATACCGTATCTGGGATGTGGTCTCATCAGGAGTGAGGAACCTGGCAGAAAATCTTTTTCCATGCACTACGGAGTCATGGGAAGATTCCATGTAAGTAAGCGACTCCATCTGACTGCAGAGCTGTCTGGAATGACAGCGTTCCGTAACTTCGACGGCATTGGAGAGTCCAATAAGTTTGGTGATAGCATGCTGGGATTATCCGTCGGTGCCTCCGTGACAATAGGCAAGGCAGGGTGGAAGAGAGTTATTGATGCAGCTCCCTACATCAGTCAGAACGAATGGCTGAGAGACTACGCCCTGGGACTGAGGAAGGAGAATCACGAACTCTCCCTTATGCACAATACGGATCTTCGTACCATCGACGAGCTGAAGAAAATCCTGGGCATCGAGGGACTGCTGGAGAAGTATCACAACGTCTTTGACAGCTATTCCGGCCAGACACAGGAGCGCAAGGCATATCCCAAGAATGACTATTCGGGCCTTAACTCTCTCCGGGCACGGATGAACAACAGAAAATGGGATGGCTCATCAGCTGTTGACCAGGCAGGGTTCCTGACGGATTCTCTCGCATTCCCAGACTCGGAAGACTGGAATGAGTATCTGATATCGATATCACAGGGGAAGGAGGCCATCGGTGCTCCAGTGTATTTCTTCTTCCATATAGGCACCTGCAACCTTACGGACAAGTCTCAGCTGGTAAACCTTGATGAGATAGCTCGTATCGCCAAGAAATATGATTTGTATGTCTGTGTTGAAGGTGCTGCTGACAAGGCAACAGGAACTGTCGAGATTAACCGCGGCCTCAGTACTGACCGTGCCAAGTACATTGCCAAGGAACTGTTGAAGCGTGATGTCGATAAAGACCATATCAAGGCTGTCAGCCTCGGTGGTATTCAGGAAAACACACCTGATGCAGCAAGCCGCAGGACAAGGATCCTGCTGTATTACAAGAAATAGTTTTATTCATACGATTAAATATTTAAATTAAACATTTTGATAGGCTGGTTCGTGATGGGTCGGCCTATCTTTCTCTTGTAAAACCTTACTATAAATTCTCAGGGTTGGTTATATTAAGGATGTACTTCATGGGAATTCTATCCTTAATCATTACTTCGGCCTGATTCTGCCAGAACTCAGGGTCAAGTTCTGTAACAGGCCTTTGGGTCGCTTCGATGTTCACTTTCAGAAGATCTTCATACTGTGCCCCATGATGGTGCTCTTTTTGTGTAGCCTCCATGTCGGTGAACAACGTTTCCTCCAGTTCTGCAACTTCAGTGCTGATTCTTAATAATACCCAGTCTTTATCTTCATCCAGTTTTCGTTCTGCTATTTTGGGCAGATATCTGCAGTAACTGACACGGACATAGTCTTGTAAGTCAAAAGATGCATCAACATCTCTGGATCTACTCATATCACCAGTGCTTGGAATAACAATGCCTAAATCAAGACATTTCTTGTAGGATATAATACCTCCTTGCTTTATTATAGATGGCAGCTTATTCCTTTCAGTGAAATGATAGAAATACTTAATCCCCTTGCTTACAAGATAGTCATGAATGGCCTTCCTGTCATTCTTGAATCTTGTTTCGTAGTTAACCTCTCGCTCATTATATAGAATAAAGGGAATGTTTTCCGGCGAATAAGATGGGACTTCCTCGCTGGCACTCTGCATCCTGGAAGGAAGCAGACTTCGTACATCTTCCCAGTTTAGACAGTATTCTCCTTTGGTATATTTCACATAAAGGCTATAGGCAAAATTGTCGCATCGCTCTTTTCCGACGTTATATGCTTCTTGTATATCTGCCTCATTAAATCCACATGTGGTGATTAATCTATTGAGTTTTTGCAAATACAAGGAGTTTTCTCCTACAAGCTTTTCTTCATGGGCCAGTTGGTGTAGGTCATACAGGTCTGCTAATAACATGTATGATATATCTGATTCAGATAAACCGAGATCATGAAAGACAAAAGGATATTTCTCCAATAGGAAAACCCTTGTGCTGTAGAAATGTATTTTATCTTGTTTCCTGATGGGTAGCTTCTCATCAACATACAAGAAATCGTTCAGTTTACTTAAATCGTCCCAATAAACGATTCTTGATGCTAACAGATAACACAACTCAGCAATAGGTGCCAATCGACGACTATCTATAGGAGTCTTTGACACAGAGACATTATCATAGTATATATTAACTATAGTCTCAATGGTAGAGGCACAACCATATATTCCTTCCGGATTATGCCAATACAGGTTCGGTGAGGAAAAAATGTGGCGGAATATGTGAGTATAGAATACAAAAGCCACCTTATATTGACCATATTTCAGGTAACGATTGCCGATTTCCGCATCTATATAAGGATGCATAGAATGGATATACCGCAGCAGGAAATCCTGGCAGTCTTCTCTGTTCAGGTCTTTGCTGAAGAAGTTGTCTTTTGCATCTTTGAAGAACTCCTGTAATAGTTCCTTGTCATTTACGCAATGTTCGGTGCTGACGAAGTGGAGAGCACCCACACGCTTTTCCATGATACTTTGGAAATACTTTTTTATGGAGTCAACAATATAGCGCATCGGCCTTTGTTGCCTGAGTGCTTTCATATGATCTTCCTCAAACAAGCTGATAACCTCTGTGAAATTACGGTTTGAAGAATAGTTCTGCAGGAACTTGGCAAGTGCTGGTAAACGGTTTGTCAGATTATTGATGTTGCCAAGCTCTTCCGAGGTCATCAGAGCCGCCCATGCCGGAAACTCCCCATTTTCATCCTTCTTTTCTGGGGAACTTTCAGATGCTTTACTTTTCCGTTCGTTATATTTACGCTTGATAAGCTTGATGTTCGTTCTTATTCCATAGGTTAGTTTGTCGGATTGCCTTAAAGACTGCTCATACTTTGTTAGAAGACTTTCTAGATCCGGTTCTGGAAGCCTTTCTTGATAGTCTCTGAATCCTGGCAGAGTAGCCAGAATACTCTTTATCTCGTTATCTATTATGTCACTATGGGATAACATAACTTATGGTATAACGGAATAGTTTTCTTCCATATAATCTCCGATAACAGGCTGAAAACACTCTTTTAGCGAACCTAAGTCATTGTTCGGCAGGGTAGGGCATTCTGTTCCTGATATCTTTTCAATAGCCTCCCTTGGAGACATACCTGCGATTATATATGAGATATAAAACAACACACATATATCATTCAAATGTTCAAAGACATATATGAATTCTAGTTCATGCACAGATTCCTCATTGATCTCTGCATTATAGGCGAGGCACTTATAAGTGTGGAAATTAACAGTGCCGACCATCTCGTCATTGGAAAAATTTCTCAACCATTCAATGAGTTCCGGATGTACCTCCTTGGACATCTCATCATAGTATTCCTCAATGTAATTTAGGGAAGATTCAGTACTGGGGAAATGAGGCAATTCGTTTCTGAGAAAAGCATCATAGACCCCTTTAACGCTAATAGCGCGGAACATGATGTTGGTAAGAAGCTTTCGGTGAACATATACCTTCCGTTCATTAGAGTTCTTCCAGCTTCTTATGTTATTAATCGCGTTATTAAAATCTTCTCTAAAGTCAATCATACAAAATACTTAAAATGCAAAGATAAGACTATTTGTGAGAATTTTGACTCTTCTTTTTGTTAATTTATGCAAAGATGCAATTGTAAACTCTAAATTGTTACAATTTAGAACATAGCTCGTCCTTTTTAAAAGAAATAATTGCTAAATTTGCATTAATTTAAAATAACTAAGAAATTCTGTGAATATGAATCCTATTATTGAAGAAATCGTAAGGAATGCCCATAAGTTATATGAAAGGCAAGATGTCGAGCCTATAACCAAGACAAATCCCTTCCTATATAATGTTTCGCATCTATGTATAACAAACAGGGAATTGATGGGGCAAATACCGGCTCAGGAAGGTGGGTATTTGGCATTTGCATATATGCATATTCTGGACTTGACAGATGATCCAAGTGTTTTCCAGATTTATTCAACGATTAGTTTTTATTTTACAGAAAAGGCATTACAATATGGCTATGTAAATGATACGGGGTTTTCTCAGATTCATGTACAGACCTTAAATGATGCCTTAATTATTATGAATATAGGTGCAAGGTCTTTATGTAGAACTTTCGCACAAGCACAAGGTATTGAGCCAAGCGACTATATCAATTTTGATAATTTGTATTCCCTTCCTTCTTATGTGAAGCAGATTCTTTTGTGTGAATACAGCTATTTTATAGAATTTGAAAAAGCTCTTGCAACGGTGGGGATAACACTGAATAGGGATCCACAAATGTATCAGCGTTTTAATATGCTGAAGAAGTTTGTCTCTACTGGATTTTTTGAGGAATTTGGAGCAGACAGTTCTCTTTATAACAAGGCGAAAGAATTACGCCGTCTTGTATATTCGTATGCCGCCTCTAAAATAGATAAAGGAGATATTATTTTCAGATAGGTTTCCGGAATGAATATTCGAGAGTTTGATGATCCTTATTATGTGGAAAGCAATGATTATGACGATACCATAATCAATGATGACCCTTTTGCCGATGCTTTTGGTACTCCTGATATGTACAGGCCAGACCCAACCAGAAGATATTCAGAAGAGGAACTGGAAACAATGTCTGTAAAAGAGCGTTATGAAGAAAGACTAAAATGCTCGAAGGAAAAGAATGACCTTGGACAAAGAGATTTTTTTACCTATGATTTCAAGAAATTCGGAATCGCTGCGTCACAATTAAGTTTATTGGCTATTTCATATCTGTACGGAAAAACGGGTGCAGAGGACGAACTCATGGCTTTGTTGAGGATGAATTCCCACATCCTGTTCGATGTTGACGAGGATGTAATTGAACTCTCCCAATTCTTTTTGTTAATTGGAATGAAATTCCCCGATCTTAACAATGCGGAACTGAATAGATTAGAGGAATTATATAATGACACAAGGTATTGCGGTCTAATCGACGAGTTGTTATTTGATAAAGATCTGCTTCCCAGAAAGATTTCAGGAATCACACGTGATGACTTGGAAAGAAGGAATGACTCATTCCCAGACAAATTGTTAGATGCAGTATTTCTGGCATTTGTCAGAAACTCAAATCAGTATGAGGATAATGAAGATACTGTCTGGCAGATCTATGATAGAAGAAACAACTGCATTATCAGTAAACCATATAAGGAAAAAAGATCAGGAGAAATAATTGCCAAGGGTACTATTAGAGCTTTCCTCTTTTTTGATTTAATAGAAGAGAAATATGGAAAAGAGTATCTTGATTTCTTTGTTCAAAAAGTAAAGGATGTACATTATAAATCGGCCAACATAGAATTAGCCAAATTTAGAGGCCTGAAAAGTATATGGGTAGATTTCCGTCATTTGATGGATTTTGCAAAAATAAAAACAAATGATGAAAACAGACTTCTTGAAATAAAGCGTTTGATAGCTCTGGCATTCTTACTAATGTGTAATTCAAAAACCGAGTAAATTATGAAATACGTTGTGATTAAAATTGAGCGCAAGGACTCAAGAAGTTTTGAAATATATGCAAGACTTGAGGGTTATATACAGTCCCCCGATATATTCTTGGTTCAGAAAGATGGTGAATTGCTGAAAGCTGCCCAACAAGCAAAGGCAACCTGTGAGAGCTGGGATGTACCAATGGATAAATTTACCACAAAGGACAGTAATCCCCAGTATCATGAAGAGCTTGTGCCGATTGATATTGAAAGTATAGTGAAGAACGCTCTGAAGATAGCCACCAAAGCTCGTATAAGTGATATTAATAGCGCATTTGCTGATTTTTGCACAGACGAGCAGCTTCTGGATAATTATAATAAAGATGAGGAGGAAGATAATAATTTATACGAAGCAAGCATTGCAACAATGCGAAATGGCAGAGTCTACAAGAACCACTATATTAAGCCTTTGTATGCAGTAGATGATGACGAGGCTTTTAAAGTAGCTCTTTCTGTCATACAACAGAGAGAAGGAAGGGATGTTCATGAAGAAGACTTATTGGCATGTGATATAAAATGCCTATTGAAGAAAGGAAGTCCACAACTCCAACTTACGGGAAATATAATTTATGAAAACAAAAAATTGGTTCTACAAAAGAATGTAATCTCTTCATTATACAAGTTTACTCATAAAGAAGAGTATAAAATGTATCAGGAAGCTCTGACTTATGAAAATGGAACCATTACGGTGTCAACGGAAGAATTGACAGTTCGCAAAACAGATGGAACCGAGTTCCATACCTCACTGAGACATACAGAATCAGACTTCGCAACAGAAACATATGTAGGTGTGATGAATGGTAACAAATTTAGGTTCCTTACACCTGGAGATGTCGTAAAAACGCTGGGACATAATATGGTTACTTTTGCTAGCGTATCAACATCAGGATGGGCTGTTCACTACGATATAAGATAATTCCCAGAGATAATCTTTAGAACTAACAAAGAATGCCAGGTAATGTACTACCGGCATTCTTTTGTTTTTGTATGTTGTTTTGTATATTAAGAGTAATCCATGATGCATGTCCTACTAGAAAGGTAATTCATCATCGTCATCATCATCAATAGGATTAAAATCGTTTTTTCCGAAAAACTCTCTTTCATCTAACCTCGTAGAAACATTTACTGTATCAAAAACCGTGAAACTTGAATACTCCAAACCAATTAGTTGGTTATGTATGTGAAAGTTTCTTTCAATAGGTTCGTCTGAATCCATATCTGGTACAGGACCGTAATGGTTATTGAAATCATCTAGGTTCACCTTCCACAACTTTTGTTTTTCAGCAGATTCTTTAATTTTCATCATGACATCATCGTTTCGCCAAAAGCAAAAATATTCAAGATCGCTCGTATCGAAGTTGATGTTTCCATTATGTAGTGTTTTTATAGAATCAAATGGCAGAGCAAATACAAACATGATTGACCCCATATCAAGATCATAGCTTGATTGCATTGATACTACCAGATAGAGTCCGCTATCAGCTTTTGCAAGATAATTGCTTTTCAAGTTTGTCTTTTCTGCACCAATACCTTTTTGCATGTATCTCTTGAAATAATCGTCTTGGGTCATTTGTTTTTCGACTTCACCATTGAGAAATTGCCCGAAGGTCGCTTTGCCGTCAATGTCCAAACGTAGATATCTTCCCGTCAGATTATACTCGTTGTTGTTTGATCCCCAACCTATATATACAGTACCGTCTTCTAAGAACTGAAAACCAGTAAAAGGTCGCTTTTCATTTGGTAATAAACCAAAAGTTAATCGGTTAACATCTTCTTCTATATGTCCCAAGTCGATACCTTTTTCTCTGATGGAATAGAATACATCTGTCGCAAATGGTGAGAGATCCTTATATAGTTTTCCTTCTTTGTAATAACCGAAAGTAAATTGTCCTCTACTCAATTTAAATCCCCAACCATTTGGAACTCCATCAAAAACGCCTCCAATATACATATACTTTTTGGGATACATTACTCTGGCTATATTCCCAGTCCCAGTTCCTCTAAAAAAAGATGTGACATGTTTATTGCCTTCTGATTTATACACTTTATAGCCAAATCCATTAGGCATACAGAAATTTCCAGTGTAAAGTGCTTTTCCTGTATAGACACATCCTTCATTCATCGGTACATTCTTGACTTCCGATAGTTTCTCTGCTCCTTCCTTGAATAACCCACTTAATGAGTTGCTAAACTGGAATCCATGTACTACTTCTTGAATACCAGATGGACTTTCAGAATCTTCCTGTTTAAATGATATGTGCTTATGTATTGGCCTTATATTATTACCATCCATAAGGATGTTTGCATCATAGAATTCGGATGGGTCTGGATTCCAGAAATTATGATTTTCTTCAGCATCTTTTGCACTGTCAATTAATTCCTGCATTCTTTCTTCAGAGAAGGGAAAAACAAACATTTCTGTCTCATCCGTCTCATTCATGGAATAATTGTAGTACTTCTTCCCAAACAATTTGGTAAGATGGGCAAAGCCAGGACTCTCCTTGACAGGATTTGCCTTTACGATGATAACATGTCCATCTGATCCACCTTTATTATCATCAATGCTATAAATGACATATTGCTCCATATCAATGCTCGTTTCTTTGTTTGAACTCAATTTGATTATTGGTGCAAATATACGGTTTTTTTTTGAATTGGCAATGCAAATTTGTAAAATATAGGTTTTCACAAGGCTTGTGATTCTGCCAATTAATGAAAAACTTCCATGGTTCATCACGAAAACATGGAAGTTTTTTAGATAAGTAGGTCAACGGCCTCGGTGGTAGTGCCGTTCTTCTTCAATGCTCTCTTCTGGCTCTTCTTTGGGCATGGCTTTGGCAGCGATAGCTTCCAATACAGGCTTGCCTTGTTCAACAGTCTCGCTATCTGGCTCGGTTTCTTCTTTTGCCTCGCTCCTGGCCGTATCGATACCCTGCTCAATGTCAAGGGCAATCTTGTCAATGCGCTGGGTTATCATTCCAGTAGAACGCTTTACGTCAAAGAGTGTAGTCTTCAGGAAATCAGGACTTTCGTGAAGACTGTTTAACCATGATTTGAGGTAGGCAGCAGAGTCCTCCTTGATGTTCTTGGTCATCCCGTAGCGTTGTGCAACAAGGGCTGCACCCAGTTCTGCGACAAGCTCTTCTCTCGCGTATTCAGCACTGCCAAAGGTCTGACCAGGCTTCAATCGGTTGAGCTGATTCTCTGCACCTGTTGAGTGTCCCATCTCATGGAACAGGTTGGAGTAGAATGACTCGCCGTTGATGAACTGTTGCCTCGTCGGAACAACAATCTCGTTCCTGCTGATGCTGAAATAGGCATTGTCACCCTTTACCTCCTTGATAGGACAAATCCAAAGATTGTCCTTAATCATCCTGTCAACGGGTTCAAAGGAGAACTGTTCTCCGACCTGTTCAAACTTCTTTGGTGAGTTGGCATCTTCGAGCTTCTTCCATAGTTCAGGTCTCGCTTCCTGAAGGTTGGTCTGTGCCACATTGAAGACGTTGTACACCTGAAGCTTCGGATAGACTTTGTATTTCGCCCTTTCTTCCTCAGACATTTGCTTGTAATCGTCGTACTTGATCTTTTCCTTCGTTTCAGGGTCAACGACCGTGAAGACAGTAATAAAGACAGGGAAAGATTTCTCCCCCTTGTTGATTGAGACAACGGGGAGTTTCTCGCCGTCTTTGTCAACGGCAGGAGTTCGTCCATCCTTGCCCTGAGTATAGTTCAATCCCGCAATACGGTCAAACGTAGCCCATACAGGAAGCTTGTAGCCCTCCTTCTCTGCATGCATCATCAATAGGAGGCTGTTCATTCCATTGTACTCACGACCGCTGAGATTCTTGGGCCACTGAGTACTGTTCTCGGAGAACCAGGGCTTCTTCCAGTCACCCTGCAGGGTCTGTATCTTCTCGATGAGCATGTCAGTGAAACGGTCAAGAGCACGGTCTTCGCTGCTCTTGCCGTCACTATTGTAGTTCTTGTGGTCTTTTGCCATAAGCCAAATTACTGTTGTCTAACCCATTCCTTCAGTTCCGAGACACGGCAGCTGATGTCCAGCTTGTCATTGTAAACATCAAGCTCCAGCTTTCCCTTTACCTCGATACCTGCCTTGGGAACCAACCATTCCGGCTTCTCAGCCTCGAACTGGATGAAGCGAACCCAAGTATATTCGAACTCTTCACCTTCCTTAGTGGTGCTGAAGCCAGAGGTGGAAAGGAACTTCTTGCCGTTCTTGGTGTCCTTTACCTCAATCTTATTACCGACTTTGCCGAGGAAAGTCATATCTCCCTCGATGGTGTCTTTGTCTTCTGGCTTGACCACATTGATCTCTGATGCCTCCATGTTGAGATAGAGGTTATCACCCTTCTTGCGGAAGGTAATGGTTCCCTTCAGGCCAACACGGTTGTCCTTGGCTTGGATCAGGCTGATGTCATCGCCTAACTGATAATCCTTGGCTACACTGATTTCAACGGTCTTGTTGATGCCAGACTTTGCCAGGATCACTACACTAACTCCAAAGGTTACGAACTTCGTACCTTCCTTACCGTCACGGACTACAGCGGTACGGCTGACAGTTCCGATTACATTTACTTCTGCTTTAATCATTGTTTTTTGATTTTGATTGTTAAACTTATGTGGATTATGAATTTGTCGAAATATTAAAAGTAATATTATTACCTCCGCATCAACTGCTCTGTCTCTTGGTTCTCGATAGCCTGGTTATAGTTCTGGGAAACCTGCTGGCTGATGACTATACTGTTGATGATAGCTGCCACACGCTGCTGCTTGGACTCCTGAGAAAGACCTGAGTCGTTAAGTGCCTGTGACAAGCGGCTGGTCTCTGCATTTGTCAGGACATGGCTGAACTGCTGTTGGCCGTTGTTCATGGTCAGCGTGGCCATACCATTCTCTGAGACGGCAATGGTACAGGATTTCATCGTCGGAACCAGACTGCTGATATTGATGACCTTGTTGACGGCAGCATCCGTGGCCGCCTCCATCTTCTCATCCTCATTCTTGTTATCAATCTGGACGGCCAGCATCATCAGGCTTGTGAACAGTTGGATGGCCATGTCAATGACAGGATCGCCATTAGACATGCTGACTCCGCTATCCTCTGAGGAGAGGAGCTTCTTCATCCAGTCATCAGGTGACATGTTCGCGTCGATGTTGGTAGCGGTGTTCGTATTGATTGTATTACCTGCATCCGTGTTGATGGGATTCTCCACCTTATACTTGGCAATAAGGTCATTGCCTTTGTACAGGGCTTTCTGCTGAAGATTCCCTCTCTGGGCTATCTCTGCTAAATATGCAGCAGGGTCTATGTCCCTTTTCGTGCCGTCGGCAGAAATGCTCTTCACACCAAAATGCAGGTGTTCTCCTGTGGTTCTTGTGCCGGTGTTGCCTGAGATACCAAGCTGCTGGGCAGCATTGACGGTATCTCCAACCTTGACATTGATACTGTCGAGGTGCATATATACGCATTGGTATTTGCTACCGTCCTCCCTGTCATACTCTACGGTGACGGATTTACCTCCTCCAGTATTGGTGTTATGGTTGACGGCAACGACCTTTCCACGGTCTTCGGTGGCAAGCACAGCTTCATGCTTCGTTTGTATGTCGATGCCCTTGTGCATCTGCTGTCTGCTTCTGTCCATCGGGTCCTTTCGCATACCGAAAGGCGAGGTGATAAGCATAAACTCATCTCGCCTTAATGGAAAAAAATACTGTTTCTCCTCTTTCTTCGTAGCAATAGGCTGGTTTGTAGTGTTTGCCTGTACCTCGGAGCCTGTCGTGCTTCGAGGGTTCGTAGCCGTTCCGAATTGTCTTCCCTGGGCACGCATCTCTGCCATCACCATCTGGTCATACTTCTGAAGGTTGTTCTTCTCGATGAGACTCTGAAGGCTTTTGGCATATCCTGCATTAGAGGCATATCCGGCATTGGCAATGGTGGTTGTCCATCCCTTATAGTCATCTGGTGAGAGCTGGAAGCACTTGGCATACCTGCTGTTCTCCCGTAAGAACCGTGAATGATGCTCATAGGAGTCACCGACACTGGCGTATTGGCAGAACTTCTCATTAGGCTTGTCATCGGTGTAGATGAGATACTTTCCTCCATCCTGAATCCAGCCCTTGGTGGCCTTGATGCCAAAATGGTTATTGCCCTTTCGGGACAGTTCACTCTGGCCACTGGCACTTTCCAAGATGCCCTGTGCAAGTGTCACTGAGGCTGGGATTCCGTAACGACGCATCTGCTCCATGGCATATTCTGCGTATTTCTCTGCATATTCTCTGTTCTTACTCATTGTGATTCTGTATGTTTTGTTTTGTTGTGTAACCATGTCTGGCGGCTTATGGCTTGACTGTGCATTCAGCGCAACGGATAGAAGACATAGGTATGCCAGGATTCTTATTCTCTTTTTATCTGTGTAGCCCATGACTCTGTACCTCCTCGGCCTTTACAGCCTGTTTTTGTGAAGGAACAGAATCAGGATCTTTGTTGGGTGTTACCACTTCTGATACCTTCTGTTTGGGTGATTCAAGCAGGTCACAGATGGCAACTCTCTGACCGGCTCTTATTAGCTTGGGCAGATATGAGTCCAAGGCATGATGTGGAAATCCTGCAATCTTCAGCGGCTTACCGTCAAAGTCCTTTTCCTTTGAGTTCTTGGTCAGGGTGATTCCCAGAATACGGGAAGACTTTTCGGCATCATCCATGTAGGTCTCGTAGAAATCACCTCTACGGAAAAGGAGCATGGCATCAGGATGCTTTTCCTTGATGGACTTGAACTGGGAGAGGATAGGGGACAGCGCAATAGCTGCCACAGCTTTTGTCTCGGCCTTGGTAAGCTCTTCCTTACGCTTTTCCTCCTCTTGCTCCTTTTTCTTCTGCTCTGGGGAGTTCTGACGCTTTTTCTCCTCTTCTTTCTTCTCGTGGGCCTCGCTCTCCTCATGCGACTCCTGATGTTCCTGCTCCTCCTTATGCTCTGCAACCACCTGTTTCGTTTCCTGAGTTGTCTGGCTCTGGCTTTCCTGCTCAGTCTTGTCAGTACCGACGGCCACAGCGTCGGT